>Ga0209181_10001931_pt1 | contig 34731 bp, 29 predicted proteins | sample MAT05_FD_187208 | JGI IMG/M metagenome (GOLD analysis project Ga0209181, IMG submission 187208) | Freshwater microbial communities from Lake Fryxell liftoff mats and glacier meltwater in Antarctica - MAT-05 (SPAdes) (version 2) | ecosystem: Environmental > Aquatic > Freshwater > Ice > Liftoff... | reverse complement strand
TGCCGCACACCTTGGCGAAAACGCTGTCTGCGTGCGTTGCGGGGGCCGCCGAACACGCGTCTCCGGGCGACCATGTGCTCCTCAGCCCGGGGTTCGCGAGTTTGGATCAATTTCGAGGCTACGATGACCGGGGAACTCAATTCGAACGCCTTGTGAACAACCTGTGAGTAACTGCCCTTTTAGGGTAGCTTCCTCTTTCTAACCCAATCACATTTTACCTATGAAAATCCTGCACATTTTCGGTGCGGTGGTCGCAGTCCATCTCGCAGTCTTCCTTGTCATCTTTGCCGTGCCCGGTTGTCGTTCGACCGGTAAGGCCCCCCAATCCGCCGCCAGCACCGTGCCAATCGCTTCGGCGCCGGGCACCCTCTCGAGTTCGGAGCCCTCCACAACGTCGGTTTTATACGCTCCCGCGGCGAATGTGCGCTTTAGTCCGACCCGCCCGGGAACGGCGACGTCCGGACTCGACGCCGTTCAGAAAGCGGGAATCTCCGATTCAAAACCGTCCGCGACGTATCTCGTCGTGAAGGGCGACAGTTTGTGGACGGTGGCGAAAAAGAACGGGGTGACCGTCAACGAGCTGGTCAAAGCGAACGCACTCAAGCCGAACGCGGCACTGAAGCTGGGTCAGAAGCTTGTCTTGCCCGCAGGCGGTTCAGGCGCGGCCGTCGCTTCCGTCGGCAGTGCTTCCGGCGCGTTGTCGGCCGAGTCGACCGGACCGACGCACACGGTCAAAGGTGGGGAGACGTTGGGTCAAATTGCGAAAACGCATGGCACCACGGTGAACACGCTAAAGAAAATGAACGGTCTCACCAACGACAACGTTCGTCCCGGAAAGGTCCTTCTTCTGCCCGAGGGTTCAGTTTCCTCGATGGAGCCGGTCGCGTCGACGAAAACGCCCTCGGCTATGCCCAGTCCTCGCAGCGGCGCCTCTTTCAAGCACACGGTCAAACCGGGAGAAACGCTCGGAGCGATCGCACGGCGCTACAGCGTTTCCGCCGGCGAGCTCGGCACTGCGAACAATATCACCGATCCGCGGAGAATCCGCCCCGGACAAGAGTTGACGATTCCCGGATGGTCCGCGCCGAAAACGCCGGCGCCAGCGAGTACGGTGCCGTCGCCTGCGAACGTGCCGAGCGCCCAAGGGCCGACGTTGTCGGAGCAGCCGGCGACCTTGAGTCCTGTCGAGCCCCCGGCGAGTCCTCAGCCGAACACGGACGTTCCGGTGATTCGAATCGAGGATCCGTCGCGGACTCCCGGAACGGAAGCGCCGCGCGTGCTCTGAGTTTAGTCACCGGAAACAGATACAGATTTTTCGTCCGACACCCTCCGCGTCATGTCATCCCGCACCCAAGTCCACGAGTCCGGCCGCAGCCGCTTGGTGCTGAATCCGGCGTCGATCATCGTGGTGTGCGCGATCGCGCTGACGTTCATGGGAATCACGATTTTGTTCAGCGCGAGCGCCTCGTTCAAGCAGGGGCCCTATTTTTACCTCAACAAGCAATTGATCGGAATCGCGCTGGCCGGAGGTCTTTGTCTCGCCGCAAGCCGCATGAATCTGGATGCGCTCCGGCGGTATGCCGTGTGGATTGGGGCTGCCCTTCTCGTCGGTCTCGTGCTGGTGCTCATTCCCAGCGTGGGTGTCTGGCGGGGTGGGGCGCGACGCTGGCTGGGGTTTGGCCCCTACGTTTTTCAGGTTTCGGAATTCGCGAAGCTCGGTCTGGTGTTTTGTCTCGCTCACTATCTTGCGTTGAATCAAACGCGGATTGCGGAGTTCCGACGCGGTTATTTTTACCCGATGTCGATCATCGGCGCCTTCGCACTCCCGGTGCAGCTTCAACCGGACTTCGGTACGGCAGCTTTGATGGTGACCGTCAGTTTGACGCTCCTGTTTTTGGCGGGTGCGGAGTGGAAGTATATCCTGCCGACCGCTGCCGGCGCGGTGGCGCTCTTCGGCGTTGCGGTGATGCTGAATCCCAATCGTCTGCGCCGGTTTTTGGCGTTTCTCGATGTCGAGGGCAACAAACAGTCCGGCACGTATCAGCTTTATCAGGCGCTCGCCGCGTTTGCGGTGGGCGGAGTCGAGGGAACGGGACTGGGGCAGGGCCGGCAGCAATTGAATTTTCTGCCCGAAGCCCACACCGACATGATTTTCGCGGTGGTCGGCGAAGAGTTGGGTCTTTGGTTCACGTTGGGTGTGGTGGCGACCTTCGCGATCATGTTCACCGCCGGCCTGATTCACCTGAGGCGCGCGCCGAATCTGTTTCAGTTTCTTCTCGTGGCGGGTTCGCTTCTGCTGATTTGCGTGCAGGCGATCGTCAATCTCGGCGTGGTGACCGGGGTGTTTCCGACCAAAGGGATGTCGCTGCCGTTCATCAGCGCGGGACTTTCGAACATGCTTTTGATGGGTTTGTTGCTTGGCGTGATTCTCAACAGTCAGCGGACTTGGGGGCGCGTCACGCTTTCGGGTCGCGAACGATCCATTCGCGAGGTGCTGGCGTGAGCCGTTTTCTGATTTCCTGCGGCGGCACGGGCGGGCATCTCTCGCCGGGGATTGCACTCGCGGAGGGGCTGATCGAGCGCGGGCACCGGGTAAAGCTGCTGATCAGCCAGAAAAGGGTCGATGCGCGCCTGATCGAAAAGTATCCAGCGCTTGAATTCGTGAGAATTCCGGGGACCGGCTTCGCGTGGCGCCCGGTGGCGTTGGCCCGTTTTTGCTGGCACCAGACCTGCGGCTTTGGAGCGAGTCTGCGCCTCGTGCGACGTTTCCAGCCCGATGCGGTGGTCGGTTTCGGCGGCTTCACCTCCGCGGCGTTTATCGCCGCGGGCGCGCTGCTCGGAGTGCCGGTGGTGCTCCACGAGTCGAACCGGGTGCCGGGTAGGGCGATCCGTCTGCTCGGCCGGTTCGCCAAACGCGTTTATCTGCCGCCAGGGGTCTCGCTCGGCTCGGTCGGCGCTGCAGCGTTGCGCGAGGTCGGGCTTCCGGTTCGCCGCGAATTTCGACGCCAGCCGGACGTCGAGGCACGCGTTGCGCTGGGATTGGAGCGCGACGCCAAAACCGTCGTCGTGCTGGGAGGGAGCCAGGGAGCTTCGGCGCTCAACGAGTGGGCGCGTCGCGAAATGCCGGTGCTGGCGGCGGCGGGGCTTCAGCTTTATTGCGTGACCGGCCTGGGCAAGGGCGAGCCGGAGACGGTGGAGATGCGCGCCCGCGGGGGCGGTCGTGTGCGGGCGGTCTTCGCTCCGTTCTGCGACCGGATGTCGACCTTGCTTTCCGCGGCCGACCTGGTGGTTTCCCGGGCGGGCGCGGGTACGCTCGCCGAGTTGATTCGGTCCACCGCTCCCGCCTTGTTGGTCCCGTATCCACAAGCGGCCGACAACCACCAGGCGGCCAACGCGGATTATTTTCAACGCGAAGGCGGAGGCGAGGTCATCGCCCAGACGGAGCTGACGCGTCTGGGCGAACGGGTGCTTGCGGTAGCGCTCGCCGACGACGTTCTCGCCGCCTATCGGCAGAATCTCGAACGCATGGGACGGGTCGATCCGCTGGCTTACATGGTGGGCGATCTCGAAGCCATCGCCGGACAGGGAAAAAAACGCGCGGCGATTCTGCCTGGCGCTGCGGGAGTCGCATGAGACGCTCCGCACTGCCACTTCTTTTCGATCGTGAGGTCAGCGCCATCCATTGCGTCGGCGTCGGAGGCATGGGGGTCGGTCCTTTGGCGATCTATCTCGCGCAGCTCGGTTTTCGGGTGAGCGGCGAGGACGACGGATTGACGGAAGAAATGGGTCGTCAGTTGGCCCGTGCCGGCGTCGCGCTCACCTTGCCGGGTGCCATTCCCGACGGTTGCGACCTGGTCGTGAGTTCGTCCGCGATTCCGACAAGCCATCCTGCCGCCGTTGCGGCGCGCCAGCGCGGGTTACTGAGGGCGAGGCGGGGAGAAGTCCTCGCGGAAGTCACCCGGGGGAAACGCTTCGTGGCGGTTTGCGGTTCGCACGGCAAGACCACAACCACGGCGATGCTGATCTCGGCGCTGCGTAGCGCGAATTTTCCGGCGGGATATATTCTCGGCGGTCTTTTCGCGGACGAGACGCTTTCGCCGGCCCGCGCGGGATCCAACGAGTGGGTCGTGGCCGAAGTCGACGAGAGCGACGGCACAATAGAACGTTTTTCGCCCGCGATGACGGTGGCGGTCAATCTGGATTGGGATCACCCGGATCGCTACCGCCGAATCGAGGATCTCGAGGAGACCTTCCGGGCTTTGTTCGCGCGTACGGCCGGAAACGTGCTGATCGGCGACGCCTGCACGGCCTCGCAGCGCGTCGCCAGCTGCCGTCCTGCGCTCACGTTTGGACGCACGGGGGATTTTGTCGGCGTGACACAGCGCGTGACGCCCGAACGAACCCGGATCTCGTTAGGGGGACGCTTCGCATTTTCGGCCGCTTCGGTGCGTGCCCATGGAGAGTTCAACGTCGCGAACGCCACGGCTGCGCTCGCGGCCGCGCAGTTGATGGGTGCGGCGATCGGCGAGAACTCGCTGGCGGAGTATCCGGGGGTGCGGCGCCGGCAGTCGGTGCTCCTCGACGAAGGCGGGATTGTTGCGATCGAAGACTACGCGCATCATCCCTCCGAGATTCGTGCCCTGCTGGGCAGTCTGCGGCAGCGCCTCGCGGTCGAGGGTGGCAACGGGGAGAGCCGACGGTTAATCGTGGCCTTTCAACCGCACCGGTTCAGTCGGACCGCGCAGTTCAAGACGGAGTTTGCAGCGTCGCTTTCGTTGGCGGATCGCGTCTATCTGCTCGACGTGTACGGAGCCGGCGAGGCGCCGCTGCCCGGTGGGACGACCGCCGACCTTTATGCGGAACTGAAACGTAATTCGCCGCAGACGACGGTGACCTACCTGCCCGGCGATCGGGCTGGATTTCAGCGTGCGCTCCAGCAGGGCGTGCGAGTGGGCGATTTGGTCGCCTTTGTGGGTGCGGGCGACATCGATCGCGAAGCGCGCGGGTGGCTCGCGGCCCGGTCCGAGATGCGGGCACAAGGTGCGAAATGGGATCGATTGGCCGCGGCGCTCGTGAAAAACGTCACGGGAGAAACCGAAGTGACGCGCGAAACGGTCCTCGCCGGCAAGACCACGCTCCGAGTGGGCGGAGCCGCCCGCGTTTATTGCGAGCCGGCGAGCGTGGGCGATTTGGAGGAGATCGTGCGTCTGGCGAAAGCGAGCGGCGTGCCGATTTATTTGTTGGGTCGCGGTTCCAACCTGCTCGTGCCGGACGAAGGTGTGGACGGCGTGGTGGTCAGCCTCGCCCATTCCAGTTGGCAGTCTTTCGAGCCTCGTCCCGATGGGCGAATCTGGGTGGGTGCCGGTTTGCGCCTGAAGAATCTCTGTGGCCTGGCGGCAAAGGCGGGATGGGTCGGCTTCGAGTTTCTGGAAGGCATTCCCGGCAGCGTCGGCGGGGCGTTGCGGATGAATGCGGGGGCGATGGGCGGATGGATGTTCGATGTTGTCGACGAGGTTCGACTGATGACGCGAGAGGGCGAAAGTCTCACGCTGGCCAAGGCGGATCTTCATGTGGAATACCGGCATTGTGCGGAGTTGGACGATGCGATCGCGCTCGGAGCGTGGATTAAACCGGGGGTCGCGGTGACCGAAAGCGAAACGATCAAGCGACAGATCGACGTTTACCGCGACAAGCGACTCAAGAGCCAGCCGAGAGATCCGAGCGCGGGCTGCATTTTCAAGAATCCGCCAGGCGATTCCGCGGGCCGGTTGATCGACGCGGCGGGATTGAAGGGCGAGCGCGTGGGCGACGCCGAAGTCTCTACGGTGCACGCGAATTTTATCGTCAACCGCGGTCGCGCGACCAGTTCCGACGTGATCGCCCTGGTGCGCCACGTGCGCTCTCGTGTGCGCGAGAAAAGCGGGATCACCTTGGAGCCGGAAGTGCTGCTCTATGGGCAGACGTGGAGGGACGTATTATGAAGGATCTTTTATCCAAGACTGCGACGGGATCGATTTTTCCGGTGGAGGGCCACGGTCCCTCGTGGCCGGGATTCGCCGAGGTCCCGCGTCTTGCAAACTCACCGATGTTTTCGTGCGTTGTTGGCAGCGCGTTACCGCGCGATCCCGGCCTCGACGGAGCGAGGCCCTCCATCGGCAGCGTCTCGCCGAGCGAGAAGGTTTTGAATCCGATCGCCTCATGACAATTCCCACAATCGTCGTTTTCCGCGGTGGCACCTCGCCGGAACGCGAAGTTTCGCTGGGTTCGGGCAAGCCGTGTGCGCTCGCGTTAGCGCGGAGTTTCCCGACACGGATGGTGACGATCGACTCCGACGCCGTGCCGGCCGGGATCGATCCGTCGCGCGAAGTTGTCTTTTCCACCCTTCACGGCACCTTTGGCGAGGACGGAGGGATGCAACGTGCGCTCGACGCTGCAGGAATTCACTATGCGGGGTGCGATGCCGCTTCGAGTGCGCTGACCTTCGACAAGGAGCGCACCAAGCAGGCGGTCGTCTCCGCCGGGGTACCGGTGGCGCCGGGGATTGCTTTTACTGCGTCCGCTAAACCGACTCGGGCGGAGTTGGTTTCGAAGCTGGGCCAGCAGATTGTCTTCAAACCGCGCGCGTCCGGAAGCAGTGTCGGGCTCGCGATCTGCGCGGATTCCGCGGCGATCGAGGCGAAACTTTCTGAGATTGCAGCGGGCGAGTGGCTGGTCGAGCGACGCATCGTGGGACGTGAAGTCACGGTGGGAATTCTCAACGGACGCGCGATGGGCGTCGTCGAGATTGTCCCGGACTCGGGCGTTTTTGACTACCGTTCCAAATACACGAAAGGTCTGACCGAATACCGTGCGCCCGCACCGATTTCGGAGAAACTCACCCAGGCGGTGCAAACGGCCGCACAGAAGGCATTCGCTGCGTGCGGATGTCGGGATTACGCGCGCATCGACTTCATGCTCTCCGAACAGGGAGAGTTGTTTTTGCTGGAAATCAATACGCTGCCGGGCATGAAAGAGACGAGCCTGTTGCCGATGAGCGCGCGGTGCGCGGGGCTGGATTTTACGGCGTTGGTCCGAGACCTGGTGGCCCCGGCGATGCGTCGATTTCACGGCTCCGGAGTCCTTGCGAATCTATGAACAGACCCGCGCCCACTCTAGGCACAGCGCGTTCGTGGCGTGACATCCCTCAGGAAGTCGCGCCGCGCTCGATGTCGCGCGAGGGTCGCCGAAGAGTGAACATGAGCTCGATCAAATGGGGCGTAGGTGCGCTGGTCGTGGCGGTCGCGGCGTGGGGGCTCGTGGAAATTCTGCAGACGTGGCAGCAGAATCCGACGAAGCTCGCGGCACCGGTTAAATCCGAGCCGTTGCGAACCATCAAGCTGACGACCGACGGTGTCCTGGATTTGGCTTGGATCGAGCGCCGGCTGGAATTGCCGAAAGGCGTGACGCTGATGGAGCTCGATTTGTTGCGCCTGCAGAGCGACTTGTTGGCCGACGGTCAGATCCGCACCGCTGTCCTGACCCGGAAATTCCCGGACACCTTGGTCGCAAGCGTGCAAGAACGCTCGCCGGTCGGCCGATTGCGGGTTGCCGACGCTTATGGCGTCGCGGGGGATTATCTCGTGGCTCGCGACGGGGTCATTTTTTCCGGTGCCAACTTCGCTCCGACGCTGACCAGCGCCCTCCCGTGGCTGGACGGCGTCAAGCTGCACCGCGCAGGTTCGGGCTTCATTCCGGTCGCTGGGATGGAAACGGTCGCAGATCTTTTCGCCACGGCGCAGGCGAATGTCCCGCAACTTTATCGAAACTGGAGAATTCTCTCTCTGGAACGGTTGGCGGAAGACGGGGAGATTGTGGTCAAGACGGCCGACGGGATGCAGATTGTGTTCGGGATGCGCGACGATTTCTTCAAACAGGTCGCACTGCTCGACTCGGTCCTGGCGGAAATGCGAAGCCAGCCGCAACGCGCGATCGCCACAATCGACCTGACGTTCGGCAAACGCCAGGTACCGGTTTCGTTCGTTCCCATGGAGGTTTCGCCTCCGGCAGCGGCGCCCGGTACGGGTTCGCTCAACCGGCAAAAGCCGCAGCGCCCGGGCGTGGCGAAAGACGCACCCCGCGCCGCTCCTGCCTCCCGACCGTCTTTCTTCACTTTTCAACCTTCCCAAACACGGAAAACGACACGTGACCTCTAGGACAAAATACATCGGTGCCGTCGAAATCGGAACGGCCAAAGTCAGCGTGCTGATTGGCGAAATCACCAACGGCCGGAGCCTGAGCATCGTCGGTCTCGGCGAATGCGCCTCGCGTGGAGTGATCAAGGGCGTGGTCGTCGATTTCAAGGCGGCAAGCGACGCCGCGCACAGCGCGCTGATGGAAGCCGAGCGGAGCGCGGGAATTCGGGTCGACGAAGTTTATCTTGCCCAGACCGGTGGACACGTCGACGGCTTCTCGAGCGACGCCACCGTCCACGTTTCCGCGGCGAACAACATGGTCAGCGATTTCGACATCGATGCCGTGTGCAATGCCGCGCGGAGCAAACAGCTGCCCAATGGCCGGATGGTGGTGCAGCGTTTGCGCCGGCCGTTCCGGCTCGACGGACGCCTGATTCCCGATCCGGACAGCCTGGTGGGACGCGAGTTACAGGTGAGCTATTTCATGGTTCATGGCCAGGAGAACCGGATCGCGGATAACATCCACGTCATTCGCGGTTTTAATCTGAGGGTGTCCGAACTCATCCTCTCGAGCCTCGCTGCGGGCGCGATGGTCACGGCTCCCGACGAGCGGCAGCATGGAGTACTTGTCCTCGATATGGGCGCGGGGACCACGGATTATGCACTCTATCGCGATGGAATGCCGCACTTGGCCGGAGTCGTCCCGGTGGGAGGTTCGCACCTGACCAACGACCTCGCCTTGGGATTGAGACTGACGGAAGGTCAGGCGGACAAATTGAAACTCCGCTGCGGCCGTGCGAACGTGACCACGAAGAGTCGCGAGGAAAAAGTCTGGCTCAATGGAGATTTCGCGATCGGCGATCGTCAGTTTTCCAAGCAGACGATCGAGCAAATCGTTTCGGCACGTGTGTGGGAGCTTTTGGAAGTGGTAAAGAAGAAGCTCGGTCCCACCTTCGAGCCGGAACGCACGCAGGCCGGCGTGGTTCTGACAGGCGGTACATCCAAACTTCCTGGAATGGCCGAGGCCGCGAGCAAGGTGTTCGGAATTCCCGCCCACTTGAGCGAGGCGCCTTCGTGGGTGAGCGAAAACCTGCGCGATCCGAGTTTTTCCACGGTGTTGGGGTTGCTCCACTACGGCTTGAGTGCACGTCCCGAAGTACCCACCGCCACCCGACGCAGCTCCAGTATTTTCAAGAAACTGTTCGCCTCCGTTTGAGCTCGCCGCGTATGAATTCCAACGAACTTCCCCTAGAGCATCGGATCCTTACGGATCGAAACGTTGCCCTCAAATTGATCGGTATCGGGGGTGCCGGAGCGAATGCGGTCGACCGTCTCAAGATGGAGAATCTGGACCGGCTGCGTCTTGCCGCGGTGAATACCGACCACCAGGCGCTGTCGAGTTCGCCGGTGCAGGAGAAAGTACTGATTGGTATGAGCGTGACGCGCGGGTTGGGCGCGGGCGGGGATCCGGAGCTCGGCCGGGAAGCGGCCGAATCCGACCGGGAAAAACTTCAGGCGGTGGTCAAGGATTGCGACTTGGTTTTCCTCCTTGCGGGCATGGGTGGCGGAACCGGGAGCGGCGCGGCGCCGGTCGTGGCCGAGCTCGCGACCGAAGCGGGGGCCTTGGTCATCGCATTCGTGACCATGCCGTTCGCGTTCGAAGGCGGACGCCGGCTCAAACAGGCGGAGGAAGGAGTTCAGGCCCTGCGCAAGGTGTGCGACGCGGTGATCCCGCTGCCGAACGATGTGCTGCTCCAAGAGGCGGCCGACAACGAAACGGTGCTCGACTCGTTCGCGCGCGCGGACGAATGGATCGGTCGTGGAGTGAAATCGATTTGGGCGATGCTGCATCGAACCGGGTTGATCAATTTGGATTTTTCGACGCTTCGCCAGGCATTCGCGATGCGAAGCGGGAAGACCCTCTTTGGCTTGGGCGCGGGTTCCGGGGAAAACGCCGCGATCGACGCGATCGAGAGCCTCAAGCTTTGTCCCTTGCTCGCCACGCCGGAGTTTTCGCGCAAGGCGGACCGGTTACTCGTCAATATCACCGGCGGACCGGATCTCACCCTGCCCAAGGTGAACGAAATCATGACTGCGGTCACCGAGCAGTTCGGGCGCGATTCGCACGTGATCATGGGTGCGGTAATCGACGAAACGATGCATCATCGGGTCGAGATCTGCGTGCTCGGAACCAGCGATCTCGGTGGCCGACTGGGACCCCGCCGCCTGTCGCCGGCGGCTCGTCACAAGACAACCCCGTCGCCGGGTTCAATTCCGACCGGCGACGATCCGCGCGTGCATGCGCAGAATGCCTCCTTCCACGAAATGGGTCTGCCCCCTCCTCAATCGGGCCGGGCCCGGGCGGACCATCACGCCGAGCAGGCTGGGTTGCCGCTGACCTCGCACGCTGCCAAAGCGCAGCAGAACGAGTTTACCTTCAGCGAACTGGAAAGTCGCGGGCATTTCGACAAGACGGATCGCAATCTGTTCGAAGGCCAAGATTTAGACGTGCCGACTTACCTCCGCAAAGGGATCAAAATCGCCTTGTAGCGGGGGAGTTCCGAGGGGCCGACGCGCCTCTCACATTGGGTCGCGTGCGACCTTGTTTGGTCATACCCCTTGGCAAGCTGCGTACTTTCTGCACCCTGAGGCTCAAAATCGCGCCCTATGTTTGTCGACGAATGTGTAATCAAAGTACTAGCCGGTGACGGTGGGCGCGGCTGCGTGTCCTTCCGCCGGGAAAAATACGAACCTTGGGGTGGCCCCAATGGCGGTGACGGCGGTAAAGGGGGCGATATCGTCCTGCGGGGTAATGACGACACCAACAACCTCGTCGACTTCAAATACAAGCCTCACTGGAAGGCCGAACGTGGAGAGCACGGGCTGGGCAAGGATTGCCACGGCCGCGAGGGCAAACCGGCGGTCCTTCGCCTCCCGTTGGGCACGATCGTGATCGACGCAGCCACCGACAAGAGCGTCGCCGAAATCCTTTTCGACGGCCAGGAAGTCGTTCTGTGCAAGGGCGGCAATGGCGGTTGGGGTAACACCCACTTCAAGACCTCCACCAACCGTTCTCCCAAGCGCGCGAATGCGGGCCAGGAAGGGGAGCTGGGAACCTTCCGACTCATCCTTAAGAGTATTGCCGACATCGGCTTAGTGGGATTTCCGAACGCTGGAAAATCTTCGCTGACCAAGTCGATCACCAAGGCCCGGCCAAAGACCGCCGCTTATCCGTTCACGACACTGCATCCGCAGATTGGAGTGATCGAGTACACGGATCCGACCAATTCCGACCGGCTGCTGATGGCGGACGTCCCCGGTTTGATCGAAGGGGCGAGCGAAAACCGCGGTCTGGGACACCGATTCCTGCGTCATATCGAACGCTGCGCACTTCTGATGTTTTTGGTCGATATCGCCGGGGTGGACGGTCGCGATCCGCGCGAAGATTATGCGACCTTGGTCAACGAGCTGAAACTCTACGACAAAGCGTTGCTCAAAAAGCCGAGGATCGTGGTCGCAAACAAGATGGATCTTCCCGAAGCCGCTGCGAATCTGGTTAAATTCAAGCGTCGCAACAAGGTAGATGTCATTCCGATCTCGTGCGTGAATGGCGACGGTCTGGACTCCCTTAAAGCCGAGCTGCGCAAACGCATTCGAGGCCGTGCGGCCCTGGCGGCGAAGAAGAAGTCGGCTGCTGTCGCCTGATCGACCTCACCTTATGGCTGTCATTTCACCCGAAAATCGAGCCCTCCTCATGCGTGCGAATCGTATGCTGGGAGCAACCTTGGTAGAGCATAACTTGGTCAAGGTGGAGGATCTCGAGAAAGCGAACGAAAAACTTTTTCAAATCATCGCTAGTCAGGATGTAAGGCAGAGTACGCTCCTCGGCGTTCTCTCCAACGATATGAAGGTGGTGACCGAGGAGGCCGTCATAGGTCATGTCGTTGACCATGAGGGGATAGGACTAATCGACCTCCGGCAATACGATGTCTCCGAGGATTTGCGGAAATCGGTGGACATCGGTGCGTGCTGGGCGACGTGGAGTGTGCCTTTCGACAAGGAAGACGATTTCTATTCGGTGGCCACGGCTTATTATTTGAGCGGTGCTTCGCGAAAGCATTGGGAGAAAGTGCTGGATGCGCCGATTATCTGGTACGCTACCACACTCGAGATGATTGCAGATTATTTGGAAAAAATGGAAACGGATCGTGCCGCCGCTCCCGGCGGTGCCAAGAAGTGATCATCCCGGTGCGGCCGCGTCCGTACCATGCCTCTCGGAAAAGTCCAATCGCAAGTCGTAGCCAAATTAGAAGAATTCGGTCGTTTGACGGCTGAGCAGCGTCTGACGCTTGCCAACCATCCGGACGAGCTGAGCGGCGAGGCCCTCGATAAGCTGCTGCAGGATAAGTATTCGGTCACCGCATTCCAGCTTTTGGTCGCGCGGGCGAAGGCCTCCGGTTTGTCCCCTTTTAACGTGGCACGCTATCGGGTCGCTCCGACCACTTTTGAGCGGGTGCCGCAGGCTTTCTGTCAGGAAAACGTCCTGATCCCCGTCGGTCAGGTCGGGGATTTTCTCTTGGTGGCGTTTGCCAATCCGTTCGAGGTCACAGTTCCCGCAAAAATCCAGGAAATGACAGGCAAGCGCGTTCTGCGTTTGCTGGGTCGCGAAAAAGACATCCGGGACAAGTTTGCGAAATCCGCCGAGCGCGCGGGCTTCGACGAAGTCGTCCAAAAAATCGGCGCCGAGTTCGGGCAGGAAGGCGTCGAAGTCGTCGACGAGAACGTCAACGAAGAGTCCGGCCCGATTATCCAGCTTTCCAACCGGATCATCGAAGACGCCTATTATTCGGGCACGTCCGACATCCACATCGAACCTCAGGAAAAAGAAATCATCGTTCGATACAGGGTGGACGGCATCTGCGCGGAAAAACTGCGCTTGCCCGCCAAGGTCGGTCCGGCGTTGGTGGCGCGTCTCAAGATCATGTGCAATCTCGACATTGCCGAGCGACGTCTCCCGCAGGACGGACGCATCGTGTTTAAGCAATACACGAAGAAGGGAATCGACATCGATTTACGCGTTTCCACTGCGCCGCTGAATCACGGCGAAGGCTTGGTCATGCGTATCCTCGACAAGCAGAAGTCCACGCTTCCGCTGACCGCGCTCGGATTCTCCGAGGAAAACCTCGTCCGGTACCGCGAAGCGATTCGCCAGCCGTATGGGATGATTTTGCATTGCGGACCCACCGGCTCCGGCAAATCGATGACCCTCTACTCCGCGCTTAACGAAATCAATTCGCCCGAACTGGTCATTCGCACCGCGGAGGACCCGATCGAGTACACGCTTAACGGGATCAATCAGATGCAGATGCACCGGCAGATCGGTCTCACGTTCGCGGCGGCACTGCGTTCGTTTTTGCGTCAGGATCCCGATATCATTCTCGTGGGCGAAATTCGAGACAAGGAAACCGCGAACATTTCGGTCGAAGCGGCCTTGACTGGCCATTTGCTCATTTCGACGCTGCATACGAACGATGCGCCTTCGACGGTGGCGCGTTTGACCGACATGGGCGTGGAGCCGTTCATGATTTCGTCGTCGCTGCTCTGCGTTTGCGCTCAGCGCCTCATGCGTCGGCTGTGCAAGAGCTGTCGTTATCAGGCGGAGCCGGTGAGTCGCGAAAAGGATATTCTGGAGAAGGCCATCGGCTGGAGCGGTCCCATTTACAAACCGAACCTGCGCGGCTGTGCCAAGTGCAACAGTTCGGGATACAAAGGGCGGGTGGGCATCCATGAGTTGATGACCAGCAACGAGGAGTTGATGGAGGCCATCAACAAAGGGATGGAGTCGACGGAGCTGAAAAAGATCTCGATGCGGGCCGGGATGAAAACCTTGCACCAGGATTCCATGCTCAAGGTAAAGGAAGGCATCACGAGCCTTGAGGAATCGATCTCGACCGTTCCGATCGACATGTAAGGGCGATTCGGAGCTTCACTGCGGGGGAGCGGTGGTTAGAGTGCGGAAAGGTTTTAAATCCCGCCTCCGATCCCATGAAATGTCTTTTCGCCCCTCGCGTCTCCGCGATCTTCCGCGCCACCACGTTAGCCATGGTCCTTGCGGGGCTGACCGCGGGTTGCGGCAAGAAATCGGAAGTCGCGCTCGCGGACGCCGCCAAACCCAAGCAGGTCTCCCGGGCGGTCATGGCCGAAGCGGATAGTCTCGCCAGCGACGCTGCCTTTGCCATTCAGCTTAAGGACTACCCGCGAGCGGCCGACTCTCTGACCAAGGCATTGAAACTCCGGGTCGACATCCCCGAATGGTGGCTGGATTTTGCGGTGATGGAGAAGCGATTGGGCAAGCCGGGCGAAGCTAAATCCGCATATAAGAAGGCGCTCGCCATCCACGAATCCCGCTACGAGATCACAAAAAACTCCGCCCACCTCATGCCTCAGCTCTACCTATTGCTGCTGCTGAATCGCGAAAAAGACGCGCGGAGTCTCCTCGAAAATTCCCTCAGGCGTCACCCCACGGATGCGAAAATGAAGGAATTCGTGGAAACCAAGGGTCTCGATAAGTTGATTCAGGATCCGTATATTCGCGAAAATAAGGTGTGAACGAAAGGCCCCTCCGAGGGAGCGTTTCGGAGGGCATCTGCGACTCACCCCGATTCGCGATGTAGGCCGGGCCTACGAGTTCTGCGACAGCCTCTGCAGGGATCCCACGTTTCAAGGTGCCCACGGCCGTGGGGGAGCGGCGAGTGAAAAGTCGGTGTGTTCAAGCGTGAGATTGGGATTGTAGGCAGGGTCGTGCCCAATCGCATCTTTCCACCGTGCGAGCATCGTCTCCACTTCCTTGCGGAAACGTTCGTGTTTTTCCGGTGTATCTTCGGCACCGCGACTGGCGCTCTCGTGGTGGTAACATTCCGCGAAGGGCGTCCAGAGATTTCGGAATCCCGCTGCCTGCACTTTGAGACAGAAATCGATATCGTTGAACGCAACGGCGAGAGTTTCGTCGAGCCCGCCGACTTTCTCGAAGAGGGCGCGTCGAACGAGGAGGCAGGCCGCTGTCACCGAGCTGTAGTTTTGCACGAGTCGCGCGCGGTTGAACTTGCCTTCGGTCCCCCGAGGTAAATCGCGGAAGCCATGACCGGCGACACCGCCCAAGCCGACGATCACCCCTGCGTGCTGAATCGTCTCGTTGGGGTAGTAAAGCATGGCGCCGACGCATCCGATTTCGGGGCGAACGGCCTGGCTGACCATTTCTCGGAGCCAATCGGCGTGGATGATTTCGAGATCGTTGTTCAGCAATCCGACGATTTCGCCCCGGGCGTGGCGCACTCCATAGTTGTTGATCGCAGAATAGTTGAAGGGTGTGTCGTAGCGGAGCACGACCACATTGTCCGCGGCGATTTTCTGGAGATAGGCCAGCGTCGCCGGGTCATCCGAACCGTTGTCGACGATCACCACCTCGAAATTCGGATAGTCGGTCTTGGCCAGGATGGTGTCGACGCAACGCGAGAGCAGCTTCAGGCCGTTGCGCGAGGGAATGACGAGCGAAACCAAGGGCGCGTCCACGGGAATCGGCCGTTTCACGCGCCAGTGATCGCCCGGTACGGTGACCAGCTCGACCGTTTCCCCAAGTCGTGCGAAGTGGTCGGCGAGCGCACGTCGCGCCGCTTCCAGCGGATAGTTTTTTTCGCTCAGAAGCATTGCGGTCGAACCGGGGATGGCCCGCCAGTGATAGAGCACCTTCGGGATGTGGCGGATGCGATCGGGGGCGGTTTTTTCCACCGCGCGCAATGCGAGATCCCAATCCTGACTTCCCTCGTAACCGAGACGAAATCCACCGACCGCTTTTACAAGAGATGCCCGGTAGACGGAGAGGTGCGAAAGGTAATTTTGACTCGTGAAAAGGTCGGGCAGGAAATCGGGTTTGAAATACGGCTCGTGGCGCCGTCCCTCTTCGTCGATCTTGTCCTCGTCGCTGTAAACGATGTCGGTCTCCGGACGGACGGCGAGGAGCGATGCGACCTCGTAGAGCGCGTGGGGTGCCAGCTCGTCGTCGTGATCGAGCAGCGCGATAAAATCGCCCGACGCAATTTCGAGCGCGGAATTCGAGGCCGCGGAAATATGGCCGTTTTTCTCCCGATAAACGATTTTGATCCGTCCATCGCGTTGCCGGTACTCTTCCAGCAACGGACGCAGGTGAGGCGCGGGCGATGCGTCGTCGGCCAGGCAAAGCTCCCAGTTGGGATAGACCTGGGCGATGACGCTCTCGATCGCTTTGCGCAGCCATTGTTCCTCGTCCGCTTTGCGGTGATACACCGGCATCACGACCGAAATCAAAGGCTGACGGCCGAGTGCGGGAAGTTGCGAGCGCAGGACCGAGAGGGATTCCGGCGTGTGTCGATCGTACGTGGTGGCCCACCGCTCGTAGCTGGTCAGTTCCGGCTGCCCGTGATGCGGACCGACCTTGACGGGCGAATGAAAAAAACGGTGCCAGCCGCCACGTGAATCGGCGACTTCGAGAACGATTTCCGAGTCGGTTTCTTCGAGCGCAACGTCGATTTTGAAACCGCAGTATTCCGCCTGCGGGACATCGCGAAGCGAGGCGAGCACGTCCATCCGCTTGAGTCCGTAGACGCCCACGTAAACGCGGTCCGCGAGACGTGCGCGAATTTTCTTCAGCTCGACCGGTTCCGGCGTCAGGCACCATCCGCGAACGACGAGCTTCTTTGTACTGAAGCTCCAGCTTTGCGGATAGTCGACACTGTAACGAAACGAACTCAGGGGCTCCGCAAAATCGCCGGGTTGAAACTTCACCGACATTTCCGGAAGCGAGACAGGTGCGGCTTGCGGTGGTGAGCCTGAGGTCGGTTTTCGGAAACGATCGACCAAGCGTCTTCGCAAAAACCTCAGGGGAGAAGTCACCTGCCACGAAAACGAGCGCTGCATCGCCTCGATCTTGGCGTCCCGCTGAAAGACGAGGTCATCGCGTTGCTGAAGCGTCGTGCGAAGGGATTCGCGCAGACGCTCGATTTCATGCGTGGATCGTTCGCCCAAAGCGAGCGCCCGCGCACGGGTTTCGGCGAGTTGGTAACGATTTTGCGCGAGAGAGCTGTCGAGCGAAACGATGTTCCGATGGGCTGCTTTAAGGTCCGCTTCGATGCGAAGCCGCCATGCTTCGGTCTGTTTGTGGTGCGCGCGGGCTGCGCTGAGCGATTCCTCGAGGTTGGCCACGTGAACGCGCGTCGCGGTGATGATCTCTTCCGAATGAGCGAGCGCTGTTTCCGCTTTTGCTAAGGCCGCCTCGGCCTTTACCAAGGCCACCTCAAAAGGCTGAATTTGCTGGCGTGCGCCCCGAAGCAGGATTTCCGCTTGTTCCCGCAGGATATTCGTTCGTTTAAATTCTTCGCGAAGGGAGGCAAGGGTGCGTTCGACATTCTTCACATGCCGATCCGTCGCCTGAAACGCGGCTTCGACATTCTTTGCATGCTGATCGGTGAGTGTCCAACCGCGTTTCCATTCGTCACGGTCGCGTTCGAGAAACGTGCGTGTGGCAACCAGGGTTGCTTCAGCGTGCTCGGTGGACGTCTCCAGTTCTCGGGACAGGAGTGCAAAGTCGTCCACCATAAGAACAACTTCCCGCCACGCGGGCGTGTCGGCGGAGGGCATTCCGTCGATCAAGGCGCGCAGTTGGCGGGCAAGGAGAGTGACGTCCGCCGCGTCGCGTGCGCCCTGCCAGGCCGGGTTCATCGGACGGACGGCCAACTCCGAGTAGAATGCCGCCAGCCCAGCGGAGTTTGTCGATAGGTCGAAATGCTTCCGCGCGAACCTGGCACCGGCGGCGCCGATTCGTTCCGCGGTTTCGGGGTCGTCGAAAAGGCGAACGCACGCGTCGGCGATCGTATCGGCTGACGCGTCGGCAAGCACGACCGCCTCTCGGCCGTCGACCAGTTGCAGCCCGAGGTTCGACGCGATGGTGATGACAGGACGACCGCTGGCGAGAAACTCGGGCAATTTCGAGGGCAAACGATGATCGTTGAAGGGCCCCGGATGGCCCGACTGCACGAGGACGTCACTCAGGGCGAGGAGCTTGGGGAGCCGGGACTTTTCGACGAATCCAAGGTCGATCGTCCATGTCTGCCAATCGGGAGGAAGCGATTTGAGGAAGCTTGGACTATTGAAGCCCGTGCGAATCAGCCGTGTGGGAGTTCCACGCGCATTGAGGGCCTTGACTGCCAGGTAGAGGTCGAGAATTTCATGTTCATTTGCGAAGGTGTTACTGCCGGTATAGGCAATGACTTTCTCGCCTTCGCGGAGGCCGAGTTCGCTCCGAAGGGTTGGGTCGGGCGCTTGTGGACGATAAGCGCTGAAATCTACCCCGGGTGGAAGCGCCGCTACCGGGATTCCGGCCGGTACAAATTTCCTGAGGGTCTCCACGATCACCGTGACGCCATCCGCGAGGCGGAGCAAGGTACGGTAGCGGATGGGATGCGAAAGTCCCGCAACCAACGGCTTGGAGAATTCCGATTCGAGCGAGTTTCGGAGATCCGCAAAGGGTGTCTCCATGTATGACTCGATCAAGTACTCTTCATTGTCCTCCAGGTGAACGACGAGGCGTGAGGGGGCGAGTCGCTTGTAAGCGAGAACGAAGCGACGGACGCCTTCTCGTGGAGTCCACGCGTGAAGAATATCGGCAGGGCGGCCATCCGGGAAATAGGCAGGCTTCTCTAAGAGTTCGTCGTAGGTCGCCGCGATGAAGTGCGGATCGGACACCACCGAGAGTGTATCCTTTTTTGCCGGGACGGCCACGACGCAAGTGTGTCCCGTTTCGGTGAGCGCGCGGGCAAATCCGGCGATGTGATTGACGCTGTTGGTGGTAAAATCGCCGTAGTTGACGAAAAGGAGATTCACGTCTTTGAAGTGGGGGAGTGGAGGAACGCATCCGCGAAGATCGCAGATCGCGTCTGGGGTAAAAGCTGGCGCCTAAATCAGGCCGAGCTTCATTTTACCTTCTTCGCTGATCATGGATTGATTCCAGGGCGGCTCCCAGGTTATGCGGACATCCGCGGCGGTCACCCCGGGTACGAGGATAATTTTGGTTTTCGCATCCTCGGCGATCGCAGGCCCCATGCCGCAGCCGGGTGCGGTCAGGGTCATCGCAACATTAACGCGATAACCGCCCTCGGCTGCATCGATTTTCTCGATGTCCATCGTGTACACAAGGCCGAGATCGACGATATTCACGGGGATTTCGGGATCGTAGACCTTCTTGAGCTGATCCCACACCGCCACCGGGTCGGGTGCTCCATCCGACAGCGTGCTAGCTTGCACCGCGACATCGGCGACTTCCTCGCCGATCGAATCGCCGTCCTTTCCGTCGATTCGAAAGAGGCCGAAGTCCGTCTGCACGGTGTAGCTCCCGCCGAGCGTTTGGTGAATGAAGAGTTTGGTGCCAGCAGGCAGCGATTGTTTGTCGCCGCTGGGGATCTGCGTGGCGGTGACGTCGCGGGAGAGCGTGCGTTCCTTGGTCATCGGAAGAGGGTGTCCGGAAAGGGTTCGAATAGGATCCGATAAGTCGGACTAGCGCTTGAACTTGGTTTGGATGAGTTTGATCAACACGGCGTGGAGCGCTTCATTGTCGAGGCGGTTCAGCACCTGTTCGAAGAATCCGAAAACGAGCAGTTCGTTCGCGACCGGTTCGGAAATTCCCCGGGCTTGGAGATAAAACAGCTGTTCGGGCTCAATCCGGCTGCTGGTGGCACCGTGCGTGCAGCGGACATCGTTAGCTTGGATTTCAAGGCCCGGCAAACTGCTGGCTTCGGCCAGGTCGGAGAGCATCAGATTGCGATTGCTCTGGTAGGCGTCGGTCTTCTGCGCGTCCGGATCTACGACGATCAAGCCCGAGAAAATCGTTTTAGAGGTGTCCAAGAGCGCATTTTTATAAAGCAGATCGCTTTTGGTGTTGGGCGCCTGATGAATCTGCAGCGTGCGTTGATCGAACTCTTGATCGCCGGACGCGACGGTGACGGCCAGCATTTCCGAGAACGCACCCGGAGCCTGCAATTGCGAGAGCGATTCGTGCCGGGCGTGTTTTCCGCCGAGATGAAGGTTGACCGATTGGACGCGAGCGTCGCGACGGACGAGCGTGGAATTGAGTTGGAAGGACAGGGTCTCGCCCGACCACATCTGAGCGGCGGCATAGGTGAGCGACGAGCCGTGTCCGGCATAGAGATCGTTCGCGCCGCAGGCGAAGGCACGCACCGTCTGTCCGGGCGTCGAGCCGTCGCCGGCGGTCTCGCGATCCAACGAGACGAAGACGTCGACAACCGTCACTTTGGAGTTTTCCTCCGCAATCACGAGCGTGTGCGGAAACACCGCCATGCCGGCACCGCGGGTGGCATGCGTCACGACGATGGGCGAGGTCAGTTCCACCCCCCGGGGGATGTAGACGAAGGCACCGTCATCGACGAACGCGGTGTGCAACGCGGCAAACTTTTCGGACCCGAGCTTCTGCGGCTGTGCCATGAAATGCTTGCGCAACAGATCCGAGTGGGTCGACAGACCTTCGAGCAGCGTACCGACGACTACGCCTGTCGCCGCGATTTCGGCGGGCGGCGCGCTTCGGCCGGCAAGCTTACCGTCGACGAAGGTCAGCTGGGCCAGCGTATCCGGGAAGTCGATCGCGGGATCGAGGGTGCCGAGCGGACCCTTCTGTGCAGCGGGCGAAAAACCGGAAAGAGTCAATTTCTCGCGGCTGCTGAAACGCCAGCCTTCGTCCCTACGGGAAGGCAGCGCCGCTGCGGCGAACTGCACGTAGGCGCTCCGCTTGCGTTCCGACCACCAAGCCGGTGTTCCGGACGGTTGGTCGGCAAGGTGAGCGGCGAAGGCCTCCGCCGTGAAGTCGCCCGCGAGAGGCGTGATGAGAGAGGTCGAGGACATGGTGCTATCGGTTCAGCCGACCGAACCTTCCATTTCGAGATCGATCAGACGTTTGAGCTCCACGCTGTATTCCATGGGAAACTGGCGCACGAGATCGTTGACGAAACCGTTCACGGCGAGACTCATAGCCTGACCTTCGGTGAGACCGCGCTGCTGCATGTAGAAAATCTGCTCCTCGTTCACTTTGGATACGCTGGCCTCATGCTGCACGGAATGGGTGTCGCCGCGTACCGTGATCGCCGGATAGGTGTCCGTGCGGCTGTTCGTGTTGATCAAGAGCGCGTCGCACTCGGTGTTGTTTTTGCAGCCTTTGAGATGTTTGGGAATATGCACCTGACCGCGGTAGGTGGAGCGACCCTGGCCGACCGAAATCGACTTGGAGATGATCGTGGACGTCGTTTCGTCCGCGGCGTGAATCATCTTCGCACCGGTGTCCTGATGCTGGCCGTCATTGGCGAGCGCGATCGAAATCACTTCGCCGCGAGCGCGGCGTCCCTTAAGCACAACGCCCGGATACTTCATCGTCAGGCGGCTGCCGATGTTGCAGTCGATCCACTTGATTTCTGCGTCTTCGTGGGCGACTCCGCGTTTGGTTACGAGATTGAAAACGTTGGGAGACCAATTTTGAACGGTAATGTACTGGATCTTGGCTCCCTTCAATGCGACGAGTTCGACGACGGCGCTGTGCAGCGTGGACGTGGAGAATTTCGGCGCCGTGCATCCCTCCATGTAGGTCACTTCGCTGCCTTCGTCGGCGATGATCAAGGTGCGTTCGAATTGCCCGAAGTTTTCCGCGTTGATGCGGAAATAGGCCTGCAGCGGCTGGGCGACTTTTACGCCTTTGGGCACGTAGATGAACGAGCCTCCGGAAAAGACCGCGCTGTTCAACGCCGAGAACTTATTATCGCCGGTGGGAATGATTTTTCCGAAAAACTTCCGGAAAATTTCGGGATGCTCGCGCAGACCCTCGGTCGAGTTCACGAAGATCACACCCTGTTTGGCGACGATGTCCTTGATATTCGAATACGCCGCTTCGCTGTCGAACTGGGCCTCGACGCCGGCGAGAAACTTACGCTCCTGCTCGGGGATGCCCAGACGCTCGAAGGTGCGTTTGATGTCCTCGGGAACTTCGTCCCAGGTACGCTTCGGCTTCTGTCCTTGCGAGAGGTAATAACGGATTTTGTCGAAATCGATATTCTCGAGATCCTTCGTCGCCCAGTGGGTGGGCATCGGCTTCGAGTAGAAGGTCTTCAAGGCGGCGAGGCGGAAATCGAGGATCCACGGAGCCTCTTTCTTCACCGTGCTGATGTAACGCACGGTGTCTTCGCTCAAGCCGCTGCCGGCGTCGTATTTATATGTGACGTCGTATTTAAAGTCGCCGGCGACCTGATCTATGCCGACGGTCGGATTCTGCGTTTCGAAGGCCGTATCGATGGGCTCGGTTTCGAGTTCGGTGGGTGATTTCATGGCGGACCAAATTTAAAGCGAGACGAGGAAGCGATTGAAGCGAGGGAGGAGACGAGCGGAGCGTCCGAGCGCCGCGTGTGGTTTAGATTAGGGCCAGTTCCCGTTTAACCCAGTCGTACCCGCGGGCCTCGAGTTCGAGCGCGAGCGACTTGTCGCCGCTTTTGACGATGCGGCCGTCGTACATCACGTGAACGAAATCGGGTACGATGTAGTTCAAGAGGCGTTGATAGTGGGTGATCATGAGTATGCCGAGCTTGGGTCCGCGCAGCGTATTCACGCCTTCGGCAACGATGCGCAGGGCGTCGATGTCGAGACCGGAGTCGGTCTCGTCCATGAGTGCATACTTGGGCTCGAGCATTGCCATCTGAAGGATCTCGCAGCGTTTCTTTTCGCCGCCCGAGAAGCCCTCGTTCACCGAGCGCGAGGTGAACTTCCGATCGATTTTCAAGAGATCCATCTTCTGATAAAGTCGCTTGTAATAGCCGGAGGCGTCGAGTTCTTCGCCTTCGCCCATGCGGGCTTGGACGGCTGCGCGGAGGAAGTTGGCGATGGAAACGCCCGGAATTTCCGAGGGATATTGGAAGGCAAGAAAGATCCCGGCGCGAGCGCGCTCGTCGGGCTCTTGCGCGAGAATCGATTTACCGTCGACGAGAACGTCGCCTTGGGTGATCTTGTAATCGGGATGGCCCGCGATCGCTTTGGAAAGCGTCGACTTGCCCGTTCCGTTTGGGCCCATGAGGGCATGGACCTCGCCGGGGTGGATGGTCAAAGACAGGCCCTTGAGGATGGGCTTTTCACCGATAGCGACGTGCAGGTCGCGGATTTCAAGAGAGGACATGAGAATAAAGGAATGAAGAGAGTCAGTTCCGCTAGCCGGAAAGTCAGACAGCCGACGGTTTAGGCCAAAGCGCGCTCGCCTTTGGCCTGGCCGCGGAAGGTGATTTCGACATCCGACGCGTTATAGCCCGCGGGCAGATGGGCCACGAGCTGTTCGACGACTCCAGGGGGCAGGTCGACGTCATAGGTCGAACCGGATGCCTCGTCGTGGAAGTGGGCATGTGGGTGTAGATTCGGACAATAACGCGTTGGGCCCCGCTCAAAATTTACCTGGCGGACAAGATTGCACTGTACGAGCGCTTCCAAGCAGTTGTAAACCGTCGCCAAGGAAATGGTCGGCATCTCGGTCTTCACCCGCGCAAAGACTTCGTCCGCAGTGGGATGATCGCGCTTTTTAGCCAGAATGTTGTAAATGACCTCCCGTTGCGGGGTACTGCGAAGGCCACTGTCAGCGAGCTTTTGCGAGAGTGCTTCCGGGGTGAATTGGGCCGAGGGCGTCATGGTGTGATCACCACGTAAAGGATTAGAATGGTTCTAAGTTGCAAGCGATAATTAGAATAATTCTAAAGAGTGCAGAGCACCGTTGGGGCGCCTCGTGGAGGGCCCCGCTCCGTCGGGGCCGGGATTTTCCGAGGCCGCAGCCGCGACTCCTGAGCATTGGATGCGCGCGCTTTTGGCAGCGCGCGCGCGTTCCCGGTCACGAGAGACCGTGGCCTTCCATCGGATGCTGCCTCGGCTTTCCCAACGGTCCCAAGCACTTACCAACCGCTTCCTTAACCTTCGTGTTCCGCCAGCCAGCGTTCAGCCTCGATTGCGGCCTGGCAGCCCATTCCGGCTGCCGTGATCGCTTGACGGTAGACGTGATCCGCGCAATCCCCGGAAACGTAAACCCCCGGCACTGCGGTCTTCACTTGCGAACCGGCTAGGGGAACGAAATAGCCGTTCTCATCGATGGGGAGTGCCGCGGCGAATGGACCGGTGTTGGGGATGTGGCCGATCGCGACGAAAACTCCCTTCACGGGCAACACCTTCTCCGCGCCCGATTTAACATTCTTAATCTTTAGACCCGTGACTGCGCCCTCCTCGACGCCTTCGACCGCTAGTGGAATCGAGTCCCACACCGGTTCGATCTTCGGATTCGACGTCGCCCGGTCGGCCATGATCTTAGATGCGCGCAGGGAATCGCGGCGATGCACGAGGTAAACTTTGCTGGCGAAACGGGTGAGGAAAAGCGCCTCCTCGGCCGCACTGTCGCCGCCCCCGATGACCGCGACCTCCATCTTGCGGTAAAATGCACCGTCACAGGTCGCGCAGGTGGTCACTCCCTTGCCGCCGTAAAGCTCCTTCTCTCCGGGTATGCCGGTCATCCGGGGCGATGCGCCGGTAGCAACGATGACGGCCTTCGCCAGAATCACCCGGTCGCTACAAACGATTTTGCGGGGAAAGGATTGGAAGTCCACGGAGGTGACCGCCGCCTGCTCGAAGCGGCTACCAAACTTCGTCGCCTGGTGACGCAGGTTGTCCATCAACTGAAACCCATCGATGCCTTGGGGAAACCCGGGAAAGTTTTCGACTTCGCTCGTGGTCGTCAACTGTCCGCCCGGGAGCGTTCCTTCGAGGATCAAAGGGCTCAGATTCGAACGGGCGGTATAAATGGCAGCGGTGAGACCGGCACAGCCGGTGCCGATGATGACGACGTGTTCGATGGAGTTGGAGGACATGGATGAAAGGTACACTCAGCGTCAAATAGGAGGTGCCACAAGGGCATAGTGTCGCCGTTTCGTAACGCCAGCAACGGAGATGAATGAATGAGTTTGAAAAAGCCGTTTTGGGCCTGCTCAGGGCGCTAAAGGTCCAGTCGCCACTCCTTAGCTAAAACCGGTTTTTCCCTGGCGCTGTGGTTTACGATGGTGCGGGCACGAGAGCTTGGCTCTCGGCCCGTTATCTGAGAAACCGGTACTCGAACTTTTCGAATACCGAGACGATCGGCGGATACACAGCATATTGCCGTATTAGTCTTCGATCTCGTACTCTTCTCTTTCCCATGCGTTCGCTTTTCACCGTCCAGGCCATCTATCGTATCGCATCTCTCCTTGCGGTAGGTGCACACTGCGGTCTGGCCCTGGCGGACACGGCTCGCGAGATTCATGACCGCGCCATCGTGATGGATACTCATTTCGACAGTGCGGCGAGTTTGGCACGGCCCGGTTGGGACGTGATGAAAAGGCACACGTGGGCGGACGATTTTAGCCAGGTCGATTACCCGCGTTTGCTCGAAGGAGGCGTCGATGGAGGATTCTGGACGGTTTACGTTTCTCAAGGGCCGCGGACTCCCGCCGGACATGCCGCAGCGCGCGATACTGCGTTGAAGATTGCCTTTCGGATTCGGGAAATGGTCGCCGCGCACCCCGCGCACTTCGCCCTTGCGACGCGCAGCGCAGATGCCGAACGCATCGCGGCGGAGGGTAAACAAATCGTTTATCTTTCGATGGAGAACGGATACCCGCTGGGAAACGATCTGACGCTGATCCAGACGTTTTACGATATCGGAGTGAGGATGATGGGTCCGGTTCATTTTGCGAATAACGACCTTGCGGACTCCGCGACCGATGCGAAAGGACCGGAGCACGGCGGATTGAGCGCGCTGGGTAAACGCATGGTGACGGAATGCAATCGTCTCGGGATCGTGCTGGACGCTTCGCACGCCTCCGACCGGGTCTTGAAGGACCTTCTCGAATTGTCGGCGACCCCGATTGTGCTTTCTCACTCTGGCTGCAAGGCGGTGTTCGCTCACCCTCGGAACATCGACGACGACCTTCTCCGCGCGCTTGCGGCGAAAGGGGGAGTTATCCAGATGAACGCCTTCAGCGCGTATGTCGCGGCCGTTTCGATCGATCCCGAACGCAATCGGGCATTTCAGGCCATGGCGGCCAAGTTCGGCGGTCGTTCCAGGCTGGCGACACCGGAGCGCTACGCGGAGTACATTCGCGCTCGTGCCGAACTGGAGCGTCGGTTTCCGATGCCGCTGGCCACATTCGACGAGTTCATGGCTCATGTTTTGCACGCCCTCAAGGTGGTCGGTCCCGACCACGTGGGCTTTAGCGGAGATTTTGACGGCGGTGGCGGCGTGGAGGATCTGATGGATGTGACCGGGATGCCGAAAATCACGGAGCATATTTTGGCGGCTGGATACACGGAGGCCGACGTTAAAAAATTCTGGAGCGGAAATACGCTGCGCGTTTTGAAGCAAGCTGAAACGTACGCTCGAACGCTGGCGGCGAAGCCTGCCGTAACCCGGCTGGAGGACCACGGTCCCGCGACTGTCTCGCAATCCGGCGGAAGCTCGAGTTTGGAGTCCGGACTTTAGTTCGTCCGGGGAAAGTGCGATCGGATTTCGGACGGCCTGAAGGCCGGACTCCTAACATTTTTGCAGCGAAGGGAGAGCTTCGCCATCCCACGCCTCTCTCCTGCCGATATCCGACCCGTTCGGATTTTCGGAAAATCCCGGCCACGAGAGACCGTGGCCCTCCAGTGGAAACAATTTCTCCTGGCCAGGCAGGGTCACCACCCCCAATGCCGCTTCAACTTCAAAGGCTCATAGAGCTCGCTCGAAAGCTCCTGAAGAAAGCGGCTCGGCGTATTCATCATGCCGGTTGGGCCGCCGCGGGGGTTCACTTTGGGGAAACAGAGGTAGAGTTCGTCGCGCGCGCGTGTCACCGCGACGTAAAACAATCGCCGTTCTTCTTCGACATCGCCCGCTTCGATGCTGCGTCTTCCTGGAAAAAGGCCGTCGGCAAGGCCGATCACGAAGACCACCGCGAATTCGAGGCCTTTCGATTGATGCACGGTCGTGAGCTTTAGCGCTTCGGCGTCCGGCTCGGCGTGGCGGTCCGATGCCTCGCCGTTCAGCAGCACGATCTGGGCAAGCAGTTCGTCCATCTCGTCGAATCGCTGGGCGAACCCGATCAGCGCTTTCAACTCGTCCAGGCGTTCGAGGTAGTCGGCGAAGGCACCTTTGAGGTAATCCCCGTACCAGCCCTCGACCGCAGTCTCGATCGCCACCGCCGGTCTGGAGGTCCGCATCGACTCCGAGACCTGCCGCAGCGAAACGCAGAAATTCTCCCAATCGGGCCGCGCGTCCTTCGCCACTTTGCTTTTCACATCGTCGGTGGAAAGCGCGTCGAGGAAATCGACCTTGAGGAGTTTGGCGTGCTCAAGCGCAGCGGCGTAAATCTTCTGTGCGCCTTTCTCCCCGACCTTGGGAAGAAGGATCGCAATGCGCGTCCAGGCGGATTCGTTCCGAGGATTGAATACAAATTGGATCAGCGCGATGAGGTCGCGCACGTGCTGGCGTTCGAAGAATTTCACGCCGCTCGTAATCTGGTAAGGCACACCCGCGCGCGAGAGCGCGAGCTGCACCTCCAACGCGACGAAGTGGGAACGGTAAAGAACCGCGATATCGTTCAACGCGACGCCTTCCTCGTCCGTGAGTGCGCGCAAGCGTTTGACGATGAAGTCGGCCTGCTCGCGGTCGTCCATCGCCTGCACGAGAAACGGTTTGTGCGAATGCCCCCGGGCAGCGCGCAGTTCCTTGTCGAAATGGCGGCCCTTGGGTTGCGCGAGGAGTACGCCGTTCGCCAGTGCGAGAATTTCCGGGGTGGACCGGTAGTTCGTTTCGATGCGATGGATCACGGTTCCCGGATGGCGGTCGGGAAAGGTCATGATGTTTTCGAAATTGGCGCCGCGCCAAGAGTAGATGCATTGCGCGTCGTCGCCCACCGCCATCAAGCAATGGTGCGCGGCGATCCGGTCGACGATTTGCGACTGCAGCGTGTTGGTGTCCTGATATTCGTCGACGAGGACATGACGGAATCGGTGGGCAAAATACTCGGCGATATTTTGGTCCTTCGTCAGCAGTTCCAGCCACAACTCGAGCAGGTCATCGTAGTCGCACACGTTTTGTTCGCGCTTTTTGCGCGCGTACGCCGTCGCGAAAGTCGGGAGCGCGACGGCGATTTCCTTGTACTGGGGAAAGTGCTTTTCCACCGTGACCGCGAGCGACTGCTGTGTGTTTCTCGCGAGCGAGAGCACGCTGAAAAGAGGGCCCGGCCGCGGATTGGTCTTGTCCTTGAAGAAGAGCTTGTCGTCGGAATCGACCACTTGCTTGAGCAACGCCTCGGACTCGTCCGCATCGAGGATTGTGAACGTCTTAGGAAGACCGATGCTGTCGCCGAACATACGCAGCGTGCGATGTCCCAGCGAATGAAACGTCCCTCCCCAGAATTGTTTCGGTTCCTTGCCGGTCAAATCCTGCACGCGATGAAGCATTTCCTTCGCCGCTTTATTGGTGAAGGTCAGGAGAAGAATTTCGCCTGGACGGACGCCTTGCGAAAGCAGGTAGGCGACGCGATAGGTGAGGGTGCGCGTTTTGCCCGAGCCGGCACCTGCCAGCACGAGCATCGGGCCGGCGGGTGCGGTGACGGCCGCGAATTGCTCGTCATTGAGCAAAGCCCGAAAATCGATGGTGGGAAGCCCCGGTGGAAAGCCGCGGGAAGCGTCGGTCTCAAACTCCATGGGGCAGGAGAAACGGGGAGGGTGCCGAAGTCGACCTCATGGATTGGGGAAGCGAGATGTGGAAGTTGTGAGGAAGAATCTAGAATTCAGAATCTAGAAGACGGGATCGGGATTCGGGAATCGGGAAGACAGAATCTAGAATCTAGAATTCAGAATCGGGGAGACGGAATAGGGAGCGATGCGTAGAGGCGATTTCTTCTGCGAGCTTTTACAGCAGGACCAAATCGTTCCGGTGGATCACTTCGAGGCGCTTCCGGGTGGGGAAAAGCCGCTTCACGACGTCGCCCTTTTTCTCGGCTAGAGCGGGAACATCCTCGCTGCCGAAAGACGTCTTTCCGCGCGCGAAAATGTTTCCGTCCGGATCGGCGACGTTGACGATGTCTCCGGGTTGAAATTGTCCTCGAGCGCCTGTCACACCGACCGCCAAAAGGCTGCGTCCTTGTTCTCGCAGGACCGGAACGGCACAGGCATTAACCAACAAAGTGCCGGCGGGGCGCTGGAAGTAGGCTAACCAGCGCTTTTTCGCTTCCAGAGGCAAGCCGCTGGGGACAAAGAACGTTCCCGGCCCCTGGCCCGAGAGCAGCTTTCGGAGAATGCCGGGCTCCGCACCGCTGGCGATAAACACGCCGCAGCCCGCATGCGTGGCAAGTCGAGCGGCTGCGATTTTACTGATCATCCCTCCGGTTGCGGTCTCGCTCGTGGTTCCACCCGCCATGGCTTCGATCTCGGAGGTGATCTTTTCTACCACCGGGACGATCCGGCCGGTTCCTTTCATGTCGATCAGGCCTGGCGCGGTCGAAAGGATGGCAAGGTGGCTAGCCTCCATTAGCGAGGCCACCATCGCGGAAAGGGTGTCGTTGTCGCCGAACTTGATTTCTGCGGCACTGACCGTGTCGTTTTCGTTGATGATCGGGATCGTCGCGTAGGAAATAAGCTGGCGGAGGCATTCCTTGACGCCCAGATAGCGAGCACGGCTGCGCAGGTCCTCGTGGGTGAGGAGCACTTGCGCGACGGTGAGTCCAAGGGGCGCAAAGGCCGCCTGCCAGGTCTGCATCAGGAGCGACTGTCCGATCGCCGCGCAGGCCTGCTTCTTGGAGACATCCTTCGGTTTTTTCTGCAGCTTGAGGGCGCCCATCCCGAGTCCGACGGCTCCCGAAGAGACGACGACGACTTCGACGCCACGACCGCGCAACTCCGCGATCTCGCCGGCGATCGCGGCGATTCGGGCGGTATCGAGTTGCCCGATACCAAAGGTCAGGACACCGGTGCCGAGCTTGACGACAAGCCGGCGGGGCGCGATAGCGGGAAGGGAGGTCATGAAAAGACCGAAAACATCGCGCCACAGTTCGATGGCGCGGACGAAGCTAGACGGTTGTGAGGTCCTTCTCCTTGTGTGCCAGGTGCTGGTTGACGTCGGCGATCGCCTTGTCCGTAGCGGTCTGGATATCCTTTTCGAGCCGCTTGCTCTCGTCTTCCGGCAGTTTCGCTTTCTTCAACGCTTCGATCGACTCGCGACGCACATTGCGAACGTGGACGCGTCCCTCTTCCGCAAGGCGATTGGCGACTTTGACGAATTCCTGGCGGCGTTCGCGGCTCATCTCGGGCAACGGTATGCGCACCATACCGCCGTCCGAGGTGGGATTGAAGCCGAGGTTGGCCAGCTGGATGCCCTTGATGATGGCTTGGGTGAGCGCTTTGTCCCAGGGTTGAATGGCGATGGACCGGGCATCGGGAGTGCTGACGGCCGCGCACTCTTTCAGCCGCATCGTCGAACCGTAGGCTTCGACCATGACGGATTCGACCATCGTCGGACTGGCTTTGCCCGTGTGGATGGTGCTGAACTCGTGAAGCGTATGCTCGAGGGCCTTTTTCATTTTGGCCTGGGTATCGGTGAGGATCGGATGGGACATGGTAGTAAGGGGTGGTTAAGAGTAAGATGAGTTCGCGACGAGTCGAACGACTGGCCGAGGGATCGAGCCTCCGAACCGATTTAACAAGAGGTCGCGGAGGTAGCAGAGATCGGAGCAAGCCCAAGCGTTGGGTTAGTCCAGCAGTATTCTTTCTCCGCTTCGTCTGCGACCTCCTGTTAAAAATCGATCGACGTTCGGATCTTTAGGCGGGTTCAGCTGCGGACGAGGGTGCCGATCTTCTCGCCCATGACCGCTTTGCGAATGGCGTGAGGATCGTTTAAGTCGAAGACGAGAATCGGGACATTGTTATCGAGGCAAAGCGAAAAGGCCGTCGAATCCATGACGTTGAGGCGTTGTCTAAGTGCATCGACGAACGAGATTTCGTCGTACCTGACCGCATCTGCGTGCTTTTTGGGATCCTTGTCGTAGATCCCGTCGACCTTGGTCGCCTTCATGATGATGTCGGCACGCATCTCGGACGCGCGCAGCGCCGCGGTGGTGTCGGTGGAAAAATAAGGGTTGCCGGTGCCGGCGGCAAAAATCACGACCCGCCCTTTCTCGAGGTGACGCATGGCGCGGCGAAGGATGAATGGCTCGGCCACCTGATTCATCGGAATGGCGCTTTGAACCCGGGTGGTAACTCCCATTTTCTCGAGGCAATCCATCAACGCGAGGGAGTTGATCACCGTAGCGAGCATTCCCATGTAGTCGCCCGTGGTGCGGTCGACGCCGTGCTTTTCGCCGGTGAGTCCGCGAAAGATGTTTCCCCCACCGATGACCACGCCCACCTGGACGCCGAGTTCATGAATCTCTTTGACCTGGAAACACACCCGTTCAAGGACACCCGAATCGATCGGATCGACGGATTTACCGCGCAGCACCTCTCCCGAGAGCTTCAGGACGATGCGCTTGTATTTGACCGAAGGAGTTCCCGAGGGAATTTCACTCATGCCTGAGAAAACGGCTCGGGCAATTTTCCGTCAATGCCTGAGATGGACGCCGGCGGGGCCAAAACGTGGCCTTGCTCACGGTCGCACGGGTCGCCACGTTGGTCTGCTTGTGAAAATTGGTTTTCTCGGCGGGAGTTTCGATCCTGTCCACTTCGGGCATTTGATTGCCGCCCAAGATGTTTTTGAGCAGCATAGGCTCGACAGGCTTTTCCTTGTTCCTGCAGCGCAGGCACCTCTGAAGCCCCACGCGGTGCAGTCGTCTTCCGCTGACCGCTTGGCGATGCTTTTGGCTGCGGTGGAATGGGATCGCCGCTTCGAGATCTCCGATTACGAGCTCCGCAAGGGAGGCATGAGTTACACGATCGATTCGGTGCGGTTTTTTCGGGAGCAGTTTCCCGACGATGAATTGTTTTGGATCATCGGCGGTGATCAGTTGCCTAAAATGCATCTTTGGAGGGAGATAGAGACGCTGGCGACTCTGGTGGAGTTTATCTTTTTGGAGCGGCCCGGGCATCCCGCGAAAGTGGCTCCGGCGATTCCCGGATTGCGTCTGCGCCGGTGCGATGGGCATTTGGTGGAAATCAGCTCCACCGAACTTAGGGAACGGGCTCGCCGGGGCCTCTCTCTCGATTATTTTGTTCCGCACAAAGCCATTGTGCACATCCGTCAAAAGCAGCTTTATTGTTAACCATGCCGATCGAATTAGATTCCGTTTACAGTCTGTTGCGCGAGGTCGTGCGGTCGCTCGACGAAAAAAAGGCGACGGACCTGCGCGTCTTGCAAGTAAGTGCCCAGTCCACCATCACGGACTATCTTGTCGTGGCGACGGGAACGTCCGAGCCCCACCTGCGGGCATTGCGTGTCGAATTGGAAAAAGTCCTGGACGCACACAAAGCTCCTATCGCCGGGATGGATACGGGTGAGCCGGGCAGTGGCTGGACCGTCGTCGATGCCTATCAGATGATGGTGCACCTGTTCACCCAGGAAAAGCGGGACGAATATCGTTTGGAGAATCTCTGGCAGGATGCTGAGGAAATCTCGATTGCGGAATTGATGAACCCGGACTCCGTGGCGAAAGTCGCGAAACCCCGCGCTCCGAAGCCGAAGGTGGTCAAGTCAAAGGCTCCCAAGAAAGCGTCGGTAAAGACCAAGAGCGGAGCGAAGAAGACCGCGGTAAAGGTCAAGGCGGGCTTAAAGAAGGCCGCGACAAAGGCGAAACCGAAGGGTACGGCCAAGGGCAAAGCCAAGAAAAAGCCGGTCCAAAAGAAACGCGGCCGCTAAGCCAGATCCTCGATCCCATTGTAACAGAGAGGACGGAGAAGATAGCAGAGACAAACCGCCAGGCTCGAGAAAGACTTGTTCCGATCTCTGCCTGCTCTGCGTGCTCTCAAGAAAAGAGGTATGAGAGCTCGATCCGCTGGGTAGGTTTTCGATCGTTCTTAAAGCAGTTTTGGCTCAGAACGCATACCCCAGCGTGCTGCTGATCCGTTGGTCCGATTTCGCAGACTTATCGGCGATGGTATTGTCGTATTCGTATTCGAAACGCAGATTCATGGAAATGCGCTCGGTGATCTTTCCCTGCAGCGATGTGTTGACCCGAATGCGATAATTTTGCACGTCGTCGGCGATGGGTACGATCGAATTGTTACGAATAACGAACTGACTTTGCGATACCGGCGAATATTGCGCCAGCAGATCCTGCAGGAAGGTGAGCCGACCGTTGATGCGATAGGTGTAATCTTCGAAGACTTCGCCGAGCATTGCGAAATCCCGTCCGATGTTTTCGGCGTCGCGATACTGTCCCGTTAAACCGCCGCCGACGTTGATCACATGACGCTCGCGCTTGAACAAGGCGTACCCGATGCCGACGTTCTGCTCGTAGTTCCGATCGATTTTCTTGATATCGTCGGAGAGAAAGCTGGTGACGGATTGAGCGAAAACGCGGGTGGAGAGCTGGTGACGCCAGCGGAAACTCGCATCGGTTCGATCGGTGTTTACCGCGTCGTTTTGCTCCCCGTAGAGAGCGCGCGCGCTAGCCTTGAGCTGATCCCCGCCCCGTTCGCGCTCTGCATCCACCCGCAATGAGGTGGTTAAACTGTCGAGGCGACCCGACTGCTGGAGGAAACCGAACTCCACCTTGCCCTTCCAGTGTCCGTCGCCTGCGGTACCCGGCGTTCCCGACGCGCCGCCGCCGGTTCGAGTGGGTGCCTTGGACGAGGTCGAAGCGGTTGTCGACTTTCCCGCGGACCACGCATTCGGTGCGGGTACCTTGGCGGCCGAGGCGATCGGGGTTTCTTCCTTGGCGGGAGGAAGGCCGGTGAGCGATTCGACGGGAGTGTCCACCGTATCGATGATCACCGCATCGGATTCCGATACGACGATATCGCCGGCCAGACGGGACCGAAAATAAATTTTTCCGTCGGCTCTGTGTGTGAGTTCGCCCGTGATGCGGTCGCCGTTGCGCAGATGCAGTTCGGAGGCACCGACGGGGTCGGTCCCAAGACACCAAAAAACCCCGACCATCGACCCGAACCAAAGCAGTCGCGAGAGGTCGGAGGCCGAGGACACGGACACACGGTGAAAGACGATGAGGCGAGAGCAAGCGACGAGCATGATTTTCCTCAACCTGTGACGGATTTGCGCCGAAGAAGTTTCCTCGAAATAGGGAAATTCTTTCGATGTCTATAGGGGTATATATTTAGTTTGTAGTTTACATTTCGTTAACAGACTTGAACCTTGCGATGATCCGATACTTTTGAGGTCATCGATCAAGGCTCGATTCGAGCCCATTATTAACCGATCATCCTTAGTCTATATGAAAACCAATATCCGTTCTACCAAGGGCTTCACCCTTGTCGAAATCATGATTGTCGTCGTCATCAT
>Ga0209181_10001929_pt1 | contig 34736 bp, 33 predicted proteins | sample MAT05_FD_187208 | JGI IMG/M metagenome (GOLD analysis project Ga0209181, IMG submission 187208) | Freshwater microbial communities from Lake Fryxell liftoff mats and glacier meltwater in Antarctica - MAT-05 (SPAdes) (version 2) | ecosystem: Environmental > Aquatic > Freshwater > Ice > Liftoff... | reverse complement strand
CAATCGGATTGGCGATAAAGACATGCATCACAACTTCGTTGCGCTTGCTGGATACCACCTTGAAAGGTGGGATCCACCCTACGTGATTTTTCGTAGGGTGGAACCGCCCGCTCCTGGCGATTCCACCGAGCATTGCGATGCCAATCGGATTGGCGATAAAGACATGCATCACAACTTCGTTGCGCTTGCTGGATACCACCTTGAAAGGTGGGATCCACCCTACGTGATTTTTCGTAGGGTGGAACCGCCCGCTCCTGGCGATTCCACCTTGCCTTGCGATGTCATACAACTCACGGATTCGGACGCAATAAGAAGCACGTTAAGTCAACGCAAAAAAACACCGGCACATGGCCGGTGTTTTTGATTGCATATAAAAACGGAAATTACTTTTTCCATTGCCCCAGTGCTGCCAGACCATTATCTTTGGCACGGGCAAATACAGTTTGTTGCGCCGCAGGAACATTGCCGATTAAATCTTTCGCCCAGATTTTCAATGCGGCTGCCTGCATTGCACGACCATAGCTAAACGACAGCGGCCAAGGGTGCGGACCCATTTGGTTCATGGCATTCAAGTGAGCCGTTGCATCTTCATCGCTTTGACCGCCCGACAGGAACACGATGCCCGGCAAAATCGCCGGTACGGCACTCTTCAAACAACGCACGGTCATTTCGGCGACTTCTTCAACGCTTGCTTGTTCCGGGCAGGTTTTACCCGAGATCACCATGCTCGCTTTCAGAATGGTGCCCTCGAGCATCACGTTTTGGTCGTAAAGAGCACCGAAGAGGGAACGCAAGACGACTTCAGTAACTTCCATGCAGGTGTCGATATCGTGGTCGCCGTCCATAATGATCTCCGGCTCCACCATCGGCACAATGCCAGCTTCTTGGCATAGCGCGGCATAACGTGCGAGTGCATGGCTATTGGCTTCGATACAGGTGCCTGACGGGCTATCTTCACCAATAGTAATTACGGCACGCCATTTGGCGAAACGTGCGCCGAGGTTGGCATATTCTTTCAAGCGATCGCGCAGACCGTCCAAGCCTTCGGTACAAACTTCGCCCGGAAAACCGGCTAATGGTTGCGGGCCTTTATCTACTTTAATGCCCGGAATAATGCCGTTTTTACGCATGACTTCTGCAAACGGTACGCCGTCTTTGGTTTTTTGACGTAGGGTTTCATCAAACAAAATGGCGCCAGAAATATATTTATTCAACCCCGGTGTGGTCAGCAGCATTTCGCGATAAGCACGACGATTTTCCTCGGTATTGGGAATACCGACGCTTTCAAAGCGCTTGGCGCAAGTCGCATTGGATTCGTCAATGGCAATAATGCCTTTACCGGCGGCCACCATGGCCAGGGCGGTTTCTGCGAGTTGGTCGATGCTCATTGGGGCTTACCGTTATTAGATTGAGGGCATAATTATAGCGTAGGAGGCCGCTTGCGGGCGATCTTAGGCCAGCTCTAAAAGCCTAGAGAAAGCGGTGCGATGAAAAAAGAAGGGAAAGCTTTTAAGAAAACCCGAGAAAGCACACGATGGAGTAGTCCAAGTCATTACTACGATACAAACCATCCGGTCCGATATTTTCAAGTTCAGTTCAATTCGACTCTTCGTAATCATCATGCAGCGCAAATTCACCTGCCTCTAGCCGCCGCATGACATGCCTAGCATCGTCCAAAAGATGGCTGGGGACCATGACCTGTACGCCGCCCAGCGCAAGCGCTAGATGAGTCAAAGCCTGCGCTGTATTTGTATTGGTGGCCCATGCAGGAATTCCTTCTGCCTGCAGTCTGGCCTCAAGCAGATGCGCATCAATTGGCGCCATGAATCTGGCAGCTTCAGTCAGTGAATCCATGGCACCGGCATCCAAATCTAAATCCATCTCATCATTTTTTACGGATTCAATTTCAACTTCAGCTGTCGATTGATTCTGCGTCAAAGTAATTCCGCGAGAACTCAATTCATTGACGGCAATTTCGTGGGCATTCTGAATTAGTCCGTCCTTTTGAACGAGAGCAACCAAGGCAGCATCGTCCATTTCGGCATAGCGTTGTAGTAGTTGATGTGGACTCAAGGAGATCACAAATCCCCCAAGCCTTCCGCCTTGCCCTCCGCACCCACCACCAGCAAACGAAGCGTGTTGGTCGCACCGCGTTGTTCCATGCTGTCGCCGGAAGTCAAAATCACGCGGTCATCGACCGACAATAATTTCATGTCAAATAATTTTTTTACGGCACTGCGGGCGGCTTCGCGTGTAGGTAACCCGGTCGAATCAAAATTAATCGGAAATACGTCGCGCACCATGGTCATTTTGTGGCGGGCGGACTCGTGTTTCGATAAAGCAAAAATCGGTGCGGTTGAACGAAAGCGCGAAAGATATCGTGCAGTGCCACCCGATTCCGTGAGTGCAATAATCGCGCGGACCTGGATGTGCTCGGCCAAAAACATGGTGGCCATGGCAATGGCTTGGTCGGCACGCTGCAAGTTGCGTGGTGCGGCTTCAAAATCGGTGTCGTGAACAAATTGTCGTTCGGCACCCAGACAAATTCTCACCATCGCTTCGACGGCTTTGACCGGATAATTGCCGGAAGCTGATTCTGCCGACAACATGACCGCGTCGGTGCCATCAATGACCGAGTTGGCAACATCGAGTACCTCTGCGCGCGTCGGAATAGGATTATCCACCATCGATTGCAACATTTGGGTGGCAGTAATTACGATGCGATTGTGTTCAAGCGCGGTGCGAATAATTTTTTTCTGCAAGCCGGGTAGTTCGGCATCGCCAATTTCAACACCTAAATCCCCACGTGCGACCATCACTACATCGGATGCAATGGTGATTTCATCCAGATTGGCAATGGCTTCGGCGCGTTCTATTTTTGCAACCATTTGCGCATTGCAACCCGCCGCTTTTGCGAGCCTTCTAGCTTCGTGCATGTCTTCGGCCGAACGGCAAAACGACACTGCCAGAAAATCAACTTCAAGTTTCGCGGCAACAATAATGTGTTCTTTATCCTGGTCAGTCAGCGCCCCGAGCGACAGCCCACCACCCAAGCGATTCAAGCCTTTGCGGTTCGATAAATAGCCGTCAGTCAATACTACGGTATGAATGCTGTCGCCTTGCACGGATAGCACTTCTAATGCCATCAAACCGTCGTCGAGTAACAAGGTATCACCAGCGTGAACGTCATCAACCAAGCCAAGGTAGCTGCAAGCCACTTGCGTATTGTCGCCCAGTGGCGCATCGGCACGACAAATCAAGCTGAATTTATCGCCGACTTTGAGTTGCACTTTATTATTGGCGAATTTTTCGATACGAATTTTCGGCCCCTGCAAATCGGCCAGAATGCCTACTTCGCGACCTTGCTTGGCAGCCGACGCACGCACCGCATAAACGCGAGCGGCATGATCTTCCGGCGTGCCATGCGAAAAATTCATTCGCACCACATTAACGCCAGCGCGAATTAATTCATCGAGCACGCCCGGTGCGTCGGTTGCAGGGCCGAGTGTGGCCAATATTTTGGTGCGTCGTAGCTGGGCTTGCATTTCTAATTCCTACTTCTTCGTTTTCATTTGGTCATAACTAATTAAGCATTACATGTATCGTCATCCCCGAATGCTCTTGTCGGAGACCCCGTGACTTTATACCGTTTGAACAAAGACACTAGGTTCCCGCCTGCGCGGGAATGACAGCAACTAAGCTAGCGATTCATCTTAATGCAATTCAATTACATTTATTGAAACAAAGTCAGCAATTGTTCCGGCTTCCCGAGTATATGATCTGCCTTGGCTCGCGACAATTCTTCCTGTCCACCGAAACCCCAAAGTACACCCACGCTGGAAATGCCATGATGCTTGGCACCTTCAATGTCCATATGGCGGTCACCAATCATGACGCAGTCTTGCGGTGCCACCTGCATGCTTTCCATCGCAATTTGAATCAATTGCGACTTGTAACTGATCCGGCCGTCCAAGCTTGCGCCCGAAATCATTTCAAAGTGATGACCGAAGGGAAGATGCTCGATAATTTTTCGCGCATGCGCTTCATTTTTTGCCGTCACTACCGCTAAGCGGTGGCCACGTTCTGCCAATGTTTCGACCACGCTTGCAACGCCGTCATAAACTTCATGTTCAGCCCAACCATCGGTTTCAAAACGTTCGCGATAATAACTTACCGCTGCCTCAGTTTTTTCGGCATCTTTAAGCAAAGGTGAAAAACTGTCGCGTAAAGGTGGGCCAATCCAGCGCCGTAACTCATGCTCTGGTGGCACTGGCTCGCCGGATTTTTCCAGTGCGTAGGCAACACAACGGGTTATGCCGATGGCAGAGTCAATCAGGGTGCCGTCCAAATCAAAAAAAAGAACTTTCATTTTCACCTTGCCGCCGGAGCTTCTGTATAAATCTGTGATTTTTGATACATGGCGAGCCGCTGTTTCATGGCAAGCAATGTTTTCTCGTCGCTTTTCGGGCGTTTACCAAGTTCATCGACGACTCGCTGTTGCTGCACTACTGCTTGCTTGAAGTCACTATTTGCTGCTAGGCAGGCAGCATAGGTATCACGTTGTGCGATCGGCAAATCCTTTTCGTCAAGCAATTGCATCAGGCTCAAACCAGTCTTCGCATCCGCATAGCCGGGATAGGTGCTGGTGCAAAGTGTCCATGCATACGTATTTATATTCGATGGTGAGTTTTTTACCGCCAACTCCGACCATAGTTTCTTTGCACGTGTCATGTCTTCGGCTGTCGCATTGAGGGAATACAGATATTCGGCCAGATTGCGTTTGGCATTTTTGCTACCCAGGTTTGCAGCTTTTTCCAACCAAGACAAGCCGGCTTTCACTTCTTTCGGTTCGATATCACCGTTCATCAGACTCATGCCGAGCAGACCCATCGAATCGACGTCGTTTTTCATTGCATCCTGCAGCAAAAGTGCCTTCGCTTTTGCAGTGTTGTGTTTGACGGTTTTACCCCGCATCAGCAGTCCGGCCCATAATGCTCTGGCATTTGCCGAGTCGTGCTCGCTTGACATCGCTTCCAGCACTTTTATAGCCCCCGCTTCGGTGAAACCGCTTCCTTCTGGCTCGAGTGCATAGATGTAGGCCAATTGCAGACCGGAACGTAAATCGGAAAAATTGAGCCCGCTCTCTGCCCAGCCAGCTGCATTGATCAATTGCTGCTTATCATAGTAATAATTCACCAGCCACTGCATGGCTTCCAGTTCGCCATTTTTCGCGGCTTCCAGCATCCATTCGGCCGCCTTCGTTTCGGCAGACGGGTCCTTCCCGAGTAGGTATTTAGCCCAGTTCATTTGTGCACGGGCGCTACCATTTTTTGCAGCCGCTTCCAGCCATTTTATCTGTTCGGCCTTATTGCCCTTGATGATGAAACTGGCCGAGTAAAGATTATAGATATCGATGTTGCCATCATTCGCCGCAACCCCAAGCCGATCGCCGTATCGCGCCAGCACCTTGTTGAGATCAGATGCTGTTACCTGCATATAGATGTAGGGGTAGAGCAGCATCGGCTTGTTCTTTTTGAACGCCTCCGTTTCCAGAAACTGTTGGACTTTAGGCGGCATACCAAGCACGCTTTGCTTGCTATCGTGCAGCGTCACAAAGTGGCGAAGTGCGGATCCATTATCTCCGGTCAATTTTTCTGCCGACTTCATCAGGGCGAATGCCGCATCCGCATCCTGCTTTACACCGACCCCGGCTGAATAAAGCGCGGCCATTCTGATCATGGCTTCGGTATCTTTCTGCTCGAGACTGTCGAGCATGGCGTCCACCATGAACTGCCCGCAGTCATTGTCTTTTTCGCGAATGCAGGTCGCCAGCATTAAATCGGATGCATTCTTGTAACCTTTCAATGCCAGTGGCTTCAAGACCTCTAGTTGTCCCGCCTTGCTGTTTATCGACACAGCATCCAACACCGCTTGTGCATCAACACCTACCAGCCAATCCTGCTCTTTATAGTTCTTTATTAGTTCGCGTGATAGCGAGACCCGGAAAGCACGGAACTCGCCGTTCTTTGCTTCCGATGTACGTGATATCAGGTCCAGAAAATCAAAGGTGTAGCTACGTTGACGTTTTGTCTCCTTGTCCAGAAGAACCACCACCCAAGGCAGATGGCGACCAAATCGATCAAGGTCAAAATACTGATCTAGCAGCACATTGCCGCTGGCATCTACCAGAGCAAAAATATCGGAGCTATGCAGGACCCTGATGGGCTTTGCCAGACGGAAATCCGACGCCTGGCCGAAGGCATTTTTGGCGAGCAGTGAAAAATGCTGTAAGTATTGCTCTTCGTCCGATTTACGGTCCAGTGCACTGGCGCATCGATAAGTCCAGTAGTTGAGCGAAATGCTGACGGGTATTTTTTTTGCACCTGCCTGCAATCCGCTGTAATTTTTTTCGCATTTGGCCTTGTCGATGTCTTCACCGAAAGTTTCCACTTCCAATACCGAGCGGTAGCTATCTATCACACTGTCATAGTTGAAGTCCCGGTAAACCATATTCCAAGACTCGTCGATATCCGCATCTGATTTCAGCGAATCCTGGGCCAGTGCCGATATCGCAAACAGGCCGAAAAATATCAGCTGGCTGCATAAAATGGTCTTTTTCATTTGGAATCCATTGCATCACGCAGAATATTCTTCAGGCGACTATCACGTTCTTTGTCACGAACTACCGCCGGCATTGACAGGACAAAACGCCGATTCATACCATCGCGGACATCACGCATTTTCGAAAGGAAATCCGGCAGGTTTTTTACCGACACCGAATCCTCGGTAAACCTAACGCTTTGCCGAATCGATACCGTCTGCTCGGCCTGCGCCATGCTGCGCTGGTAATCGAATGCGGATGATTTAATGCTTTCGTTTTCCGCCGTTCCAAGCCATGCCCAGCCTTTCGGTATTTCAAGAATCTGTTCGTGACGATATTGCATCGGATAGTTCAGCGAAAGCGGCGCCTTTCGATCAATCGTGTCGGGCAGCTTGGTGTCCTGATCCATTGAATCGGCGAATACCGTCAGGCTTTTCGTGGTTCCGGTCTTTTCATCCCAAGCCTGTTTCAATAGATAGGTCTCGGTAATTGTCAGCTTGTTTTGCAATTGATCGTCGTTGGTGACAAACGGACTTAGCACATCGAGTTCGCCAAAACGCTTGCGATAATAGTCGGCATAGCTTTTGCCCATCTCGTCGCGACCGCGAGCCGCGATATTGCGGCGCATGCTGTCTGCCGAGCCGCCCAGATACTCCGACACAATCAACAGGCCAACGGTTTTGCCGTCTTCGCTGGGGCGATACTTTTCCAGTACCTTGACCTGCTTAATGGAAGTAGGCGTGCGCAGCACTTCGCGTAAATCGCTAATGCCATCCGCAATCGGCAATACATAACCGTAATCCATGATGTCGATCGCATCGGCGGTGCCGCGTTGCTGAGACAGTGTCGGATCCAGCCACAGGGTCTGCTTTCCGAGCTGCGCCTGAACGATAACGTGATTGAATGCGGTTGCCGCCGGTACAAAATCGCGAACGCCCTTGCCATGTCGTGTGGTTGCCAGTGCAGGAACGGCGGGAATACCGAGACGCGACAAAACGACCGACATCAGATAAGCCTTGTCCTTGCAATCGCCGAAGCGTCGGGTCCAAGTGTCTGCCGGTGGTGCCGGCCGATGCGAGCTTTCGCCCATTTCAATGCCGAAATAACGAATGTCTTCCTGCATCGTCTGCAAGATTGCCATTACTCGCTGCTCAGGATTGGCAATTGCCTTCCATTCAAGCATTTTTATTTCGAGTTCTTTCGGCAAAGGACCGGGATCTGGATACAGGGGTTTGGCCCAGCGTACGACATCGGCCCAGCTGCGTTGCGGAGCAAACATTACCGAAGGATAAGGCCGGTACCAACGCGGATAACCACCTTCTTCCCGCAATGAGGGAATCTGTTTTGCCTCGGCAAATACAAGCACCGCATTGTTTTGTTTTTTGATTGTGACGTCCGGCGCACCATTGAAGCTGCGATGCATGATCACGGTGCCTGGATCGTAGAGTGCACTTACACGGCGGTACAGAATCGGATCTACCCACGAGAAATATACGTCGTCATGATCCATCCCCTTCAAAACGGGATTGATCCCCTTGATGGTGTACGAGAGCCGCACGACATCGCCGACCCGCACATCCTCGAGCACGATCAATGCAGAGACCATGCCGTCCGACATATCGGACTCAAATTCCGATTCGCGTCTGGCCAGAGTTATTTTTTCTGGGTTAAGTCGGTTGCTCCATACGTCATTACGGCGCAGTTCCACCCTGTGTATCGCCAACGTTTGGTATTCGGGATTGAAGTAGATTTGATGTTTCGCCGCATTCGCCACCAGCTCGGGCGACAGGGCTTCATAGGCCTGATCAAGAAACGATAGCGAATCGCCTTTGCGGTAATCCGATTGCGAATCGAACAGCCAGTTGCGCCAGCGTGAATCCTTGGCTCCCGCGGCACCGACTGGCCACTGCTCGGCCAGCGACTGAATTTCCACGAAAGCAGGCGTCGGTGCTATCGAAAAACGATATTCGCCACGCTGGATGATTTTTTCTTCTGCAATCGAAGTGCCGCAGACGAACAATAATAAGAAAAACGAAAACATTCGTAACATTCAATACTCCAGAAAACTATTGTGCGCGTTTGATCAGCGCAGTGACGGCCGGTAATTCCTTACCTTCACAAAATTCGAGAAAAGCGCCGCCGCCGGTCGAGATATAGCTGATACCCGATTCGACGCCGTACTTGTCAACCGCTGCAAGCGTGTCACCGCCACCGGCGATCGAGAATGCGTTGGATTCGGCAATCGCTTTGGCCAACACTTCGGTGCCTTTACCAAAGGCATCAAACTCAAACACGCCGACCGGACCATTCCAGATCACGCTACCAGCATTTTTAATCATTTCGGCATAACGGGCAGCCGTGTCTGGGCCAATATCCAGAATCATGTCGTCGCTGTTCACTTCATTGACTTGCTTGATAGTCGCCGGTGCATCGACAGCAAAGTCCGGCGCAACCACCACGTCGGTGGGAATGGGAATATCAGCACCACGGGCTTTGGCGTCGCTCATTATTTTTTTCGCGGTATCGAGCAAATCATGTTCGCAAAGTGATTTGCCCACTTCATAACCCATCGCCGCAATAAATGTATTGGCAATACCGCCACCGACAATCAATTGATCAACTTTGCCGACTAAATTCGATAGCAGTTCCAGTTTCGTTGACACTTTTGAACCCGCTACAATCGCAATCAGTGGCCGTGCGGGGTTTTGCAAAGCCTTGGCAAGCGCATCCAGTTCAGCCATTAACAACGGACCGCCACAGGCAATTTTTGCTTGCGCAATCACGCCATGGGTAGAAGCCTGCGCGCGATGCGCGGTACCGAAGGCGTCCATAACGAAAACATCGCAAAGCGCGGCATATTTTTTTGCCAGGGCTTCGTCATCTTTTGCTTCGCCGATATTCATCCGGCAATTTTCCAATAGCACGACTTTTCCGGGCGCCACTTGCACGCCGTCGAGCCAGTCTTTTATCAATGGCACCTCAAAGCCCAGCAATTGGCTTAAGCGCTTTGCCACCGGTGCGAGTGAATCTTCTTCGGTCCAGACACCTTCCTTGGGTCTGCCCAAATGCGACATCAGCATTAATGCGGCACCGTTTTTCAATGCCAGTTTAATGGTCGGCAATGCTGCCGTAATGCGCTGATCGGAGGTCACTTGGCCGTCTTTTATGGGCACATTCAAGTCTTCGCGAATTAAAACCCGCTTGCCAGCCAAATCCAGATCCGCCATGCGTAACATCGACATTGTCTTACTCCAAAACGGTGAACCGCTATTTTCGCCTGTGAACAGATATCCATCAAATCGGGCGCAGCTCGTGCGAAAATAAGCCCATGAATGCTCAAGCCAACCCACCGCTGCCGACCTTGGAAGCAGACAGACTGCGCTTGCGGCCTTATCTGGATTCCGACACGACGGCCTTGTTTGCGCTTTACGGCGACCCCAAAGTCACCCGTTACTGGTCGCACCCGGCCTGGACTGACCCGGCCCAGGCGCACTTGTATTTGAGTTTACGAAAAGACGAACCCACCACGGCGGTGCATGCCTGGGCGATTGCCGACAAACAATCGAATGAACTCATTGGGGCACTCACCTTTTTCTCAATCAGCGGGTCAAATGCACGGGCAGAAGTGGGCTATTCCTTGTTATCGCATTTACAGGGCAAAGGTCTGGGTACCGAAGCATTAAGTACGGCATTGAAATATGGTTTCGAAATATTGAAGCTTTATCGTATTGAAGCCGATGTTGATCCACGAAATATTAGCTCGATAAAATTACTCGAAAAACTAAATTTTCAACGTGAAGGTTTATTGCGACAACGCTGGCGCGTGAATGGCGAAGTCTGCGACAGCGTGTTGCTCGGCTTGTTGAAAGAAGACTATAAAGCGCCATGAAATTGACTCAGGCCGATGCCCAATTATTATCGCAGGCAGTGCAAGCGCTCAAGCAAGGCGAAGTGATTGGTTTGCCGACCGAAACTGTTTATGGGCTGGCGGCCGATGCGATGAATATTTCTGCGGTACGAAAAATATTTGCCTTGAAAGGCCGCCCGGTCGATCACCCGCTGATTGTGCATATTGCCGATAGCGCACAACTTTCAAAATGGGCGATTAATATTCCCGAAGAAGCCTTTGTACTTGCCCAGCATTTTTGGCCCGGCCCACTGACGATGATTCTTCAAAAACATCCCTGCGTACCCGATGAAGTGACTGGCGGCCAGAACACCGTGGGACTGCGCTGCCCTGCGCATCCACTGGCACTGACTTTATTGCAGCAATTAAATAGTGGCGTTGCCGCACCATCGGCCAATCGCTTCGGCCATATTTCACCCACTACGGCGCAGCATGTCAGAAATGAATTTGGCGATGCCGTCGCGATTGTATTAGATGGCGGTGAATGCGAAGTCGGCATAGAAAGTACGATTATCGATTTAAGCTCGGAGCAACCGCGACTGTTACGCCCCGGCATGATTTCGCAAACTGACATTGAATCGGTCATTGGTTCGATTGCATCCAAAGCAAATCAGGAAAGCCCGCGCGTATCTGGCAGTCTTGCAGCGCATTACGCACCCTGCACTCCAATGCGCATGCTTGCGCGCGAGGAATTGATTTTTGAATATGCTCGCAAGACTGATCAAGATTTGCGCTGCGAAGTACTTTGTCTGGACACTCTTCCTGAAAGCATCAATGGTGTATGCCTGAGTTCCGAATATCACGCTTACGCACACGGCTTATATGCTGCAATGCGAGAGCTAGATGACCGCGATGCAAATTATCTATTGATCGAACAAACGCCACAGACTGCGGAATGGGTGGCAGTTAATGACCGACTCAATCGTGCCTTGGTCGGTGCCGGCATTGAGGATATGGAATCGACCTGATCGTAGGAGGGCCTTCTAGGCCCGAATGCTTTTTGAAACATCGGGCCTAGAAGGCCCTCCTACCAAAGTAAAAAACTTACTCGATTTCAGTCGATCCGCCGCGCGTAGGCGAATCGTCGCCCGTGCCATGCTCATCGCTACCGTTGGGCCCCATTGAATGCAGACGATAGATCCGGTTGTCGCCATAACGCGCATAGACGAAAGGGTTTCCCCATCCATCAAGCATAACGTCATTTTGTAAATCTTCCGCAGGATACTTCCGCCTCACTGCGGCGCGGAAATCCTCCTCGTTGGGAAACATCATATTAGCGTCGCGATCTCTCAGGTCGCGCACGACCTCGCTAAGTTTTTCAAGCCGCTGTTCGGAAACTGTATTAGCTAAATCATTGTCACTCGGCGGCCCTGCTTCGCCGCCGATTGCAGAGACCTCTGGCGTACATCCGGTACATATTAAAAGCGCTAAAAAGCTTATCAAAATAAATTTATACATGAGCTGTCCTGTTTGATTGCAGTTTAGGCAACACCATTAATGGTGTATCAACCACGCCTTCTTTCCAGCAACAACAACATCGACAAGCTCAGCAATACGCGCTCTTCCTCTTCTTCAGTGGTGAAGCCGCGCTTGTTTTCCAGTTTGAAACGCCGACCGATGAGTGACGCTTCTTTTACCAATCGCACGACGACTGTTCCTGTTTTATCAGTCACCAAATACGCCGGGTGAAATAAATAACCGGAAAAAAAACCGATGATCGGAATTCCTTCGAAGATTGCATCGGCCACTTTGATCCAAGCATTTTCTTCGCGAACTGTATAGTTCAAGGCCTGCTGTGCATCAAAGACTTCGTAATGCGCCTTGAAAATTGAGGCCCAACCCTTACGGGCAATTTTGCCCAAATCTTTTCCGGCCGAATTTGTAAAACCATAAGCTGCCGAAAAATCCAGCCATTTGTTTGCCTTGATCGTGTAAAGCTTTTGCGCCTGTGTTGAGTCCTTGCATACCGTAACTTCTTCAAGCAGCTTGAACATTTTCTGCCGAACATAAAACAAAGATTTATCACGGGCATCGGTAATCGTGAAATCACTCGAGAGCGTCGTAATCTTAAAATTTAGCGATAAAGGATATTGGTATTTCATGGCGGCCTTTGATAAAAATTGTGGCCATCATAAATGATGACCGACCAAACCGGATAATCAGATCTCCGTGTTTGAAACACTCATCCAGTCCCAACCCAGCCCTATTACCCTCAATAAGCTCTTTTTTTGACCGCGCATTGACTTGCATGCCGCTCAAAAAAGGTCTGTCCTGCTGCTACCCCTGCCTTACGAGACTGGACAGGGCGTGAAAAAAAAGTTAAAAACATTCTGTTGACATCTCGTAACGTCTTCTTTTTTACCGATAAGCCCTGCTCATTTGCTCGTCGTTGAGGTCAACCCGCCATCTCTACACACCTTGCACCAGGAGATTAACCATAATGAAAAATAGAAATTTACTTGCCGAGAGCGTTCGGCGTGCTCTTTGGCTAGGCGTTGCTGGTACCAGCATGCTTGGCACGAGCGCCTTTGCTCAAGACGCTGAAAAAGACACTAAAACGCTTGAATCTGTTGTAGTCACCGGCTCGCGTATTCCGCGGACTCAGTCCGAAGGTGCCAGTCCTGTTTTTAAAATAGACCGAGCCACCATTGAAAAAACCGGTGCTTTGACTATTGGCGATTTTATACAGGAAATTCCTTCCATTGCCGGCGCTGCTACCAACCCTTCGGTTAATAACGGTGGTGGCGATGGTGCTTCAACGGTTTCCTTGCGCGGCCTGGGTGAACAACGCACGCTGATTCTGGTGAATGGCCGTCGCATTGTTACAAACGATGTGAACGCAATCCCGATGTCGATGGTGCAATCGGTCGAAGTATTGAAAGACGGCGCATCAGCGATTTATGGCTCGGATGCAATTGGTGGCGTGGTCAACTTCATCCTCAGAAAAAAATTTGACGGCGTAGAAACCAATGTCAGTTATGGCGTTAGCTCGCGCGGCGATGGCGACCGCATTGGCTGGAATGCCACCGCAGGTGTCGATAGCGACCGCGGTAGCTTGATTATCACTGCCAACTTCAACGATCAAAAAGAAGTCCGCGCCTCCGATCGTGATTACTCGTTCTTTGCATTGTCCTTGGGTTCTACCTCTTCCACTGGCGTGGTCCAGGGTGGGTCCAGCCGCGCTTTGACAGGTCGTTATTTCATCAACAATGATCCTGCATTAGTCTTATTGTATGGCTGTAACTCGGTCACCTTGACACCGGGCACCACTGGCGCCAATCAAAGCGACTTCCGCTGTTTCAATTTCGGTCGCGATGCGTTTAATTACCAGGCCGTCGGCAATCTGCAATTGACCCCTTCGGAACGCACCGGATTGTTTGTTACGGGTAATTACGACATCACAGACAACATTAAAGCTTACATTGACGTGTTTACCAATCGCACACGTTCCGCTTCACAAATTGCCCCACTGCCATTCGATGGTTTATCCGACGGTATTGCCCTCTCGGAATTCAGCCAATTCAACCCGTGGGGCGTACAAGTTGATGATATTCGCCTGCGCTTGAGCCGCTTGGGCAATCGTCGCTATGAATTCGAGACCAGAGTTAACCAAATCAATACCGGCTTGAAAGGTGCCTTCGGCGATACTTCCTGGACCTGGGATGCCACTATAGGTTATGGCAAGATCAAGCAAGACTTCAAAAACTTCGGTTACATTGATTACACTGCACTCGCAGATGCACTCGGTCCATCACAGGGCGGTGTTTGCTACACCGACGGCACCTTTACCACCCCAATTCCTGGCTGCGTGCCAGTTAACTTTGTCGGCGAGTTCAATCCTGACAACGCTGCGGGTCAGGCCCAGCTGGCTGCTTTGGCCAATATCAGCATTGATCTGGCCAACACTCGCGAGCAAACGCTGAAAAGCTTTCAAGCTATCTTTGTCGGTGATTTGTTTGAAATGAGCGCTGGTACAGCCAAAGCTGCTTTTGGTTTCGAATATCGCAAACTTGCTACCGATGTCAGCATTACGCCGGCCCAGATTTTCGATCCTGTAACACTCACTTGCGGCGTCTCTCAGGAAATCTGTGCTTCAGATACCCGTGGCGAATACGATCTTAAAGAAGTCTACGGTGAAGCGTATATTCCTTTTACTAGCAACTTCGATCTTGAAGTCGGTGCCCGTTTGTCCAACTACTCAAGTTTTGGTAATACCGTCAACAGTAAGATCGGCCTGAAATACCGCCCTTCTGAACAACTGTTACTTCGTGGTACCTATGCGCAAGTGTTCCGAGCCCCGACCATCAACGACCTCTTTGGTGGACTGGCAGTTACTAACCCCACATTTAAGGATCCGTGCAGTAATTTTGTGGGCTTGAATCCAGCTTGCACGCCGGGTGCGGTCTATACCCAATCGGATAGCCAGACCACCGCCGTTTTGGGTGGCAACCCGAACCTAGATCCAGAGCAAGGCCGCGTCATTACCCTGGGGTTGGTCTATGAACCTTCTTGGCTTGATGGCTTTTCTACCACGATTGACTTTTGGAACACCAAACTGGAAGACGCCATCGGAACCATCGGAACACAAAACATTCTGAATGCGTGCTTTGGCAGTACAGTGGCTAATCCTTCGCCAGTGTGTTCTTTGATTAATCGACGTGCCGATGGATCGATCCAATTTATTTCTGATCGAAATGAAAATGTCGGGATTTATGATACTTCTGGTGTAGATATAGGCTTCAAATATCGCTTTGATACCCCATTCGGTAATTTCCGCCTCAGCATGGACAGCACCTATCTTAAGAAATTCGATGTTGAACTGCAGTACAACCGTGCATTTGTCCAGGATCAGCAAAATGACGGCACCTTCCTGTCATCGGCCAATGGCGGTCTTGGTAACTACAGCAAATGGCGCGCCCTCGGCAGCATCAACTGGAGCAAAGGCATCTGGGATGCTTCCTGGAATATGCGTTACGTCGATGGCTTCAAAGTCGGCAGTACCGCGCTGGATGGTACCTGTGCAAACCTTGGTTTGCCATCAGGATCGCCCGGTTGCCAGTTCTCCATTGGCGCTTACACCTACCACAATCTGCAATTGGGTGTGAAATTGCTAGATGATAAAATCAAGCTGCGCGTAGGCGTTGATAACGTGAATGATAAAACCCCGCCAACTCTTTATCAAAACAACTCGCTCAACGGTAATACCGATGAACGTACCTTTGATACGGTGGGTCGTTACTACTGGATGAATGTAGGCGTCACGTTCTAATCGGAATATCGAAATGGCTACACCCAAACCGCAGCCTTCGGGCTGCGGTTTTTTTTGCGACTTTTAAGACGAGGTTCCAGGCACAATAAAAACCGTGAATCATTCAAACCTTACTGCTATATCCTACGCGTAATCGAATTTCTTTATCCACGGGTTAAGATATTTCATTACCGCTGGCGTGTAATATTTTTCATACGCTTGCCAACGGCCAACGGAGCGAGCATTCACGTGCTCAACAACCTGTGTATAGCTTGGCGTCTTGATAGCGCCTTTGTTCTTGGCACGTTCGGTGAAAGCAAGAAGCTCGTCCTGCCAAGCTAGGTTCAGGAACGCGAATAAATCACGTGCTCGGCTTTCGGTATCGGCGACTAAGTCTTCGTACTTCCATTGCAGCACTGGCAATTTGAGGTGTTCGGCGCTTTGGTACCAATGACTAAAAATTCTGTCGTACATTTGTGCAGTGCTTTCCAATGTTTCAAAAGTTAGGGCAAATGCCGGTGCACGAAAATGTTGCATGTAGCAGCTCAAGACGACATCGCAGGGGTGACGAATGGCAAGAATCACCTGCCCGTTCGGAAAAAAGTTTTGCAGCATCGGTAACCGCACCATATTTAATGGGTTTTTATCCACGGGCCGCTGAGTGTTTCTTTCCGGCGCCACTAGTGCTACTTCATTGAAATATTGCTGGCGCTGTTCAAGCCATTGGGCATGGGTCAAATGTTGAATGCGATCCAACACATTGCCACCATCTGCCGTTAACCGGCGCACGATGTGTTGCAAGAAGGGTTGTTCGTCGAATGAAATAAGCGCCGGATGCGCGTCCAGCAATTGTTCAAGCAAGGTCGTGCCCGAACGAGGAAAGCCGACGACGAATACCGGATCTTGTTGCTCATCTTTGCCTTGGCAAGCAATATTCCATGGCGGTGTGGCTTGTTGAAGTACCGCAAATGCATCCGTGCTGTCTTGCAGCGCCGGATGATTTTTACTGACCAACGCGCGGCGCTGGGTGTGCGCAATTTGCATAACCTGCATCACTGCATCGGGCTGCTTGCATTTATCCAGTGCAGCGGCGTATTCAAACTCCAATCCAAGTTTCAAGCTTGGATCGTTATGAGGGTTATGCAAAATACGTTCAAAATAATTTTTAGCAGCGGAAAAGTCTTTATCACGCATCGCCATTTTGGCTTGCATCTGTAAAAAATTATCCAGCAACTTCGGGTTATGCAGTACCGCTTTTTCGTGCAATTGTCCTTGAATTGCTTTGGCTTTTTCTAAACGATTGGTGCGCTCATACGTCATCACCAAACCAATATTACAGTCGTAAGCTAAGTCAGGATTACCAGGTGTTTTACTAAACTGCGCGATGGCCTGTTCGTACCACTGGCCGCGAAATAATAAATAGCCCAAGTCAGTACTTTGGCCTTCATCTAAATGTATTGATAACAAATAATCGGCACATGCTCTTGCTTCCGGCCATAAATCCATTGCCTGCAAAATACGCAATTTGAAAAGATGAAACTCGGCGTCATCAGAAGCACGTTCAATGGCAGTCACAATATGTCGCCGTGCCAGTTCCAATGGACCGACTACGGCATAAGCACGCGCCAAACCAAAATGCAAAGCAGGGTCGGTAGCGCCCAGTAGCAAGGCTTTTTGCAGAGGCTCCAAAGCTTCGGGTTCACGTTCGAGTTCGCACAAGCAGTTACCCAGATTTGACCAGTTGGCAGCATTTTTTGGCTGGGCTGCACTCAGGCTTTGATATTCGGGCAAGGCTTCGAGCGGTCTTTTCAAAAGACTCAATGCCATCGCTTTAAGCGTCTGCCAGATAAGGGCCTCTGGCCCGCCTTGTCCTGACTGCTCAGCCATCTGTAATACGCTGACAAAATCGCCTTGCTCAAGCGCCTTGAACGCAAGGCCGGGGTTTGCAACATGGTTGGAAATCGAATCGGACATAGGTCAAAAAAGGTTATGATGAAAACAGTACGAAATGGAAAAACAGAGAGTTAGTTTACCTTGAACGCCTCCACCGAAACCGATTCGCTCAGCCGCTATATTCAAGTATTTGATGACGCATTTAGCCCTGCGCTATGCCAGCAAATGATCAGCTCGTTTCATAATCTGGAGCGTTTTCAGCGCGCCAATGGCCGGGGCATTCGTCCGGGGCATGATGAAAGCGCCTGGACCGAGCTAAATCTTGATCCGCTTTCCGATGCCGGCTTCCGTGCCATGATTCTCGAAAATATGCATCGCTATAGTGCCCGATATAACGACACTCTCAAACAAACTATCGCCATTCCGCTCACCGATAAAATCAGCGAATTGGTGATGAAACGTTACAAGCCTACGGGAGATGAAGGCTTTCAACTGCATTTTGATTCAATAGGCGAAAAAGCCAATCGCTACTTGGTTTTTTTGTGGTATTTGAATGATGTTGCTGATGGTGGCGGCACTGAATTTCCCGAACTGGGCATCACCATTCAAGCAAAGGCTGGACGTCTGCTGATGTTCCCGCCTTACTGGATGTTCCAGCACATCGGGCAGCCGCCTGTCAGCAATGATAAATACATTTTATCGACTTATTTTTTATTCTAAGCATGAACGATCTGGAAAAACTGGCGGCACATAACAAGCAGACTGCGAAAGCAATGATGCAATCGGTGTTCGAGTTGGCTAGCGATTTGGCAGGGCTGGGTGTATTTCCCGAGCAAGTGGCGAAAGTTCGTAATGTGATGCCGATCCATCAACGCCTGTCGCAAATTCAGCAAGCTATTGAGCTGCTGCGTTCCGACTTAGCTACTTTGCGTGGCCCGTATCTCAGTCAACAATTGCAAGGTCTTGGCATTGACCAAGACAGTAGAAATATACAGTTGCATATTGGTAGCGGCCCTTACAATTTGGACGGCTGGATTAATCTGGATATTTTTCCGGCGCAGCTTTCCACCAATGTGTTATGGGGTTTGCCATTTACCAATGGTCAATGTCGCTTTGTATTTCTCTCACATCTGCTCGAGCATCTTTTCTATCCAACCGATGCCTCGGCTCTGCTGGAAGAAATTTATCGCATACTCCAACCCGGTGGCGTGGTACGCATTGTGGTGCCAGATATTGAACAATGCCTGCGCGCCTATCAAGAAGGCAGTAACGAGTTTTTTGAAAAGCGTGTTGAGCACTGGGGTGCAGGCGACGGCAATGCCACACGACTGGAACATTTTCTTTCCTACGCTGGCGCCGGGCCTGATCCTGCCTGGTTATTTGAAGCCCATAAATTTGGCTACGATTTTGAAACGCTGGAGCGGGCACTTCAACGTGCCGGTTTCAAAACCATTATTCGCTCCCGTTTTATGGCGAGCGAACATGTCGCGCTGCAAGTCGATAAACATAGCCAGGTCGCCAGTGCGAAATTTGGCGACGATTACTATTCCCTTTTTGTCGAAGCAATAAAAGAATAAACATGTCCTCCGTTATTAATGCCCTGTTGAACCAAGCACGCCAATACGTTCAGAACAATGATGCGCGCGCTGAAAAAGCCTTTGCCATTGTGTTGGACAATGACTCATTTAATATTGAAGCCCGCACTTTTTTAGCGCGCGTGGCCATGCAAGCCGGAAGACCACAACAAGCTTTTGAACATTTGCAAATTGCGACACGGGTTAATCCCGCGAACGCTGCACTATGGCGAAGTCTGGGGCTGACACATGTAGCACTTGAGCAATGGCCGGAGGCACAAGAAGTGTTGGAACGCTGTTTAAAGCTGTCGCCAAAAATGCACGCCGCGCGTTTGCATCTTGGTAAAGTATTGGAGCGCCAAGGCAAACAAAATGAGGCCGTTAAAACTTATTTGGCTGCACTAAGCCAAGCCCAGCGCGAAGGCTTATGGCTTGATGAAAGCACAACGCCACCGTGGCTAATGAAGGATATTCGCCATGCTTCGGATATTGCAAATCACGGTCGCCTGGAACTCTATGAAAACCTGATGCAAGCACTGACCGAGCGTTTTGGCAAAGACGATTTGCAACGTGTTGATGTGTGCGTCAAGGGTGTGTTGGGATTTGAAAATCTGAAGGACCCAGACAAAAAACAAAAGCCAACTTTTATGTATTTCCCCGGTCTGCCGGATACACCGGTATTCAACCGGAAGCTTTTCCCTTGGTTTGATCAGCTCGAAAACAATTTTGAAGCCATTCGTGACGAAGCAGAAAAAATACTCAACGAACAAGACGCCTTGTCGCCATTTTTAAGTTTAAACGACAAAGATAAAGTTTCCGACTATCTTGGTGGCCAACAGCCGCATTGGGATGCTTATTTTTTCTATCGCCATGGTGAGAAATTTGGACCGCATCACGAAGCTTGTCCAAATACCTCGGCGGCACTGGAGTCTTTGCCACTGGTACGCATTAGCGAGCACGCACCAGAAATTTGTTTCTCGATGTTAACAGCGGGCACTCATATTTTGCCGCATTACGGCACCAGCAATATTCGCTCCGTGGTGCATCTGCCATTGATAGTGCCTGAAAATTGCGCGCTCAAAGTTGAGAATGAACTTGTTCTCACCAAGGCCGGAGAGTGCTTTGCCTTTGATGACACTTTTCTGCATGAAGCTTGGAATCGCGGCAGTGGAACTCGCGCGATTTTGCTAATGGATGCCTGGAATCCGCATCTGACGGAAACCGAACGCTTATGCCTAACAGAGTTGGTCAAGCTGATTGGTGACTTTAATCGTAGTTGATAAAGTAGGAGAGCCCTTGGGCCCGACGCTTGGGGAAAATGTCCCGTCGCCCGCAAGCGGGCTCCTACGGCAAAAATTAAAACTCGTGATTAGCCAAAATAGCGGCTACTAGCAGTAAAAACCCCGCAAAAACCTGTTTCAAGCGGGCGGCCGGCAATCGATGCGCCCATTTCGCGCCGATCGGAGCGGCGAGTATCGAGGCCACGGCAATTAACAAGGCGACCGGCACGTTCACAAAGCCTAGGCTGCCAATCGGCATATCGGTCGTGGGTGACAAACTGGCGTAGGTCACCGCGCTTGATAACGCGATCACCACGCCGCAGGCACTGGAAGTACCGACAGCGCGCACCGGAGCAATGCCGTTGGTGACTAATAAAGGCACCGTCAGGCTGCCACCACCAATACCGACAATAGAGGAAACAAAACCAATCACGGTACCCGCTAGGCTGTAAAGCGGTCCTCTAGCGGACTTCGTATCGGCAAGGACTTTGGGCTTGGGCCAGGCCAGTAGCATTTGTACCGCGACCAGCACGCAAAAAATGGCGACCGCTATTTTCAAAGTCCGGGCTTCCAGCTGAACAGCAAAAACACCGCCCAAGGCGGCGCCTATCAATAATCCCGGCGCTAACCAATAGGTCGTTATCCACAACACCGCACCGCGTTTATGGTGGGCATAAGCCGAAGAAATACCTGTCAAAAAAATACTTGCCAATGATGTCGCCAATGCCATCGGCATAACGCTCGCATCGTTGACGCCCTGATGCGGTAACAGAAACACCAGAATCGGCACTAAAACCAAACCGCCGCCCACGCCCAATAATCCCGCCATCAAACCCGCCAATATTCCCGCCAACGGGTACAGCAACCATTCAAGTCCCATAACGAATTGTGCACAGTAAGATTGATGGCATCGGGTAAACTACTGATATGAAAAAAATCATCATAACTATTTTTGTACTTTCGTGGTTACTTGCCCTGCCATCGCAGGCGAATCAATGGAAATCGCAACGCGGCAATATTCAGGCAGCAATGGAAGCCAGCGAGCGCGATGAACTGGGCACTCGCGAAAGAGCAGGTTTTGCCGAGCATCCACTGTATAGCTGGCTCGAAGTGTTAGCGTTCAAAAAACGTCTCAATGCAAAGACGCTGACGGGCAGCGATCAAAAAGATATCGAGGCATTGTTGCAGCGCTATCAAACCATGGCCGCCGGTGATTGGTTGCGCAACGCCTACCTGAATTATTTGAGCAACCAAAAAGACTGGACAGGTTTTGCCCGTTTTTATATAGGCAGCAGTGACGATGGACTGCAGTGCGCCGATTTAAATGCCCGCATGGCATCGAACAAAACCGATGAGGCTTGGGTTCGCGATGCCCAAAATCTCTGGCTAAACGGAAAATCTTTGCCCAATCTTTGTGATGCTGTTTTCTCGCAATTGTCGTTATTGGGCAAGCTCGATAACAATCTGCGATGGCAGCGTATTGAATTGGCAGCGGCCCGAAGCCAAACCAGTTTGATGCGTGCTTTGGCACTCGCCCTGCCCGCTGACGACGCCGCATTGGCGCGTAGTTATGCCGATTTTATCGACGCCCCGCATGCACGCTACAACGCTTGGCCAAAAACCCAACGTAGCCGACAAATGGCGGTACAAGGGCTGGTTCGCTTGGCAAAACGCAGCCCGGACACAGCGGAAGTACAAGTCAAAAGCATCACGCCTGTGCTTGGCTTAATCGACAAGGAAAGCGGTCGCGTACTCAACGAGGTGGCGCTTTGGACCGTGGCTTCTTACGGCGCTAATTCCGCACAGCGTCTGAATGCGGTGCCTGAAGTGGCTTACGATGAAAAATTGCACGAGTGGCGCGTACGTGAGGCAATGAGTCGCGGCGACGATATCGCGGCGCTGGCTGGCATCGAAAAAATGGGAAGCACTCAACGCAATAGCACCCAATACCAATATTTTGAAGCCCGTCTTCGCGAGCGTCTGAATCAGAAGGAATCTGCAAAAGTCCTATTTGCCAAGGCCGCACAAAACGCCAACTTTCATGGTTGGCTGGCGGCAGACCGTTTGAATCAGCCCTATTTTTTGTGTCCGCTGGAGCCAAGCAATAATCGTGCGGTGATCAAGAAAGTGGCTGATGATGGCCGCATCGTGCGTGCGTTTGAATTATTTGCCATTGACCGCAGCAATTTTGCATTGAAAGAATTCAATGCCGCGCTCGATAGTTTTAGTGCAGAAGAAAAGAAAGTGGCAATTGCGCTGGCGCAGGAAGAAAATTGGTACGACCGCGCCGTATTTTCGATTGGCGGTACGCCGACCGATTTACAATATTATTCGTTGCGTTTTCCATTGCACCACGAACGCCATTTACGCGAGCAGGCAAAAATTAATTCGCTTGACCCTTCCTGGGTGGCCGGGCAAACCCGTGCCGAAAGTATTTTTATGCCGCGTGCGCGCTCTGCCGCCGACGCTCGCGGCATGATGCAAATTTTACCGGGCACTGGCGCACAAGTATCGGCACGTTTGGGCATTCCCTGGCGCGGCGGCGAAAGCCTGTACGAGCCGGAAACCAATATCACGCTCGGCACCGCGTATTTGCGGCAGATGCTGGATCGTTATGATGGCTTTCCGCATCTTGCCATTGCCGCCTACAACGCAGGTCCAGCACCGATTTCGCGCTGGAAAGACGCCCGCCCGAACCTTGAAACCGATTTCTGGATTGAAACCATTCCCTACAAGGAAACTCGTGATTATGTTTCGCGTGTTTTGGCTTTCAGTGTAGTTTACGATTGGCGTCTGGATAGAAGTGCCACCTCATTGACCGACCGCATGCTGGGCCGGTTCAACCAAACCCAACGCCGCGCTTTTGTTTGCCCGCCACCCTCTACAGTGAAACCAATCTAATGCCATTACAAATTGTCATCTTGGGCGCCACCGGATTTGTTGGCCGCGTATTAGTCAGGCGTTTACAGCAAGACGGCCACGACATTACGATTTTAAGTCGTAATTTAAATGCCCATTTGTTGCGTTTGCTGCCGCCAACGGTTAAACAAGTCAATGCCGATATTTATAATCTTGAAAAACTGCAACACAGCATTCAAGGTGCGGACGCCGTTATTAATCTGGTCGGCATTTTGAACGAGAAAGGTGATAACGGCCGCGGCTTTCATCACGCCCACGTACAGCTGACGCAAACCCTGATTCAAGCCTGCAAAAATGCCGGCGTGAATCGCTTACTGCAAATGAGTTCACTCAATGCTGGTCGTGGTGAAAGTTATTATTTGAAATCCCGCGGCGAAGCCGAACAAGCGGTAAAACAATCTGGCCTAGCCTGGACGATTTTTGAACCCTCAGTCATTTTTGGTATTGGCGACGGCCTGTTCACTCGCTTTGGTCAATTGCTAAAACTCGCTCCGATCATGCCGCTGGCGCGCGCCGAGGCCAAATTTGCACCGGTGTATATCGGCGATGTAGTGCAAGCTTTTCGACAGGCGCTCAGCGACAAAAAAACCATCGGCGAAGTTTATGAGCTTTATGGCGACGAGATTTTCACACTGAAACAAATCGTCCGCATGTCGGCGCAACAACTTGGTTTAAAAACCATTATCGTTCCCTTGCCCGATGTTCTTGGCCGTTTGCAAGCCATGGTGTTTGATTTTGTACCGGGCAAACCGTTTTCATCGGATAATTTCCGCTCTTTGCTAACCGATTCAGTCGGTGGCGTTGATGGCCTTTATCGGTTGAATATCCGCCCAACACGGGTTCAGGAAATATTGCCCGACATTCTTGGACATGGCGATGACCGACAAGCCCGTTACGACCGTAACCGTGCAGACCGTTAAAATACTTAAGGATGACCATGGGAATTCTAGATCAGTTATTGGGCAATGCCAGCGAACGTAATCTCGATAAATTGCAGGACGAATTTGGTCCGCTATTGGCGCCTGGCGAACAATTAGTGAAAGCTTACGCGGTGATTCGCGATTTATTCGTTTTTACCGATCGACGTCTGATTTTGTCTAACAAACAAGGCATTACCGGCAGCAAAGTTGAATATTTAAATATTCCCTACCGCAGTATTGTCATGTTTACCTTTGAAAACGCCGGACATTTCGATATGGAATCTGAGTTGTCGCTGCACATCGCCAGCCAGATTGAGCCTATTCGCCGCACTTTTGGCCGTGGTGATACCGCCAAGGAAATCTTGGCATTGCTGGCACAATATACTTGCAAATGAAATGCTATTTAGTCGGCGGCGCAGTACGCGATGCTTTACTTGGTCGTGCGGCTGGCGACCACGACCATGTTGTCGTCGGCTCCACGCCAGAAAAAATGCGAGCACTGGGCTACCTGCCAGTCGGAAAAGATTTCCCGGTTTTTTTGCATCCACAAACCAAGGAAGAATACGCACTGGCGCGTAGCGAAAGAAAAACCGCTGCCGGTTATCACGGTTTTTTGTTTCATGCCGATGCCGACGTTACGCTTGAGCAGGATTTAATTCGCCGCGATTTCACCGTCAATGCCATCGCACAGGATGAGAACGGAAGCCTGATTGATCCGTTCAACGGTCAGCTGGATATTAAAAATAAGATTTTACGCCATGTATCACCGGCCTTTGCCGAAGACCCGGTTCGTATTTTAAGAGCCGCCCGTTTTATGGCGCGCTTTGCCGAACTGGGTTTCAGCATTGCGCCTGAAACGCTTGAACTGATGCGTAGCATGGTGGGTAGTGGTGAAGTCGATGCGTTGGTATCGGAGCGAGTCTGGCAAGAATTAAAGCGTGCACTGGAAGAAACTCGACCGTCGGCTTTTATCCAGACGCTCCGTGATTGCGGCGCCTTGAAAATATTATTTCCGGAAATCGATGCCTTGTTCGGTGTGCCCCAACGCATTGAGTATCACCCCGAAGTCGATGCCGGCCTACATACGCAAATGGTCTGCGACATGGCAGCACAACTGGCGCCACGCGATGCCTTGATCGGTTTCGCGGCATTGACGCATGACTTGGGTAAAGCCTTGTCGCCGAAAGAAAATTTGCCTAAGCATATCGGCCATGAGAAGAATGGACTCAAGCCTCTGGCCGAACTGTGTCAGCGCTTCAAGGTTCCGATTCACTACCGTGAGCTGGCTGAAATCGTTTGTCGCGAGCATTTGAATATTCACCGACTTGATGAAATGAAAGCCAGCACCGTGCACGACCTGCTCGCCCGCTGCGATGGTTTTAGAAAACCCGAACGCATCGATCAACTCGGATTGGTTTGCGAAGCTGACAAACGCGGACGTCTTGGCTTGCAAGAGGTGGCATATCCATCACGCGCCTTACTAAATAAATTTCATGCAGCAGCCATGTCGGTGACGTTTAAAAATATTGATAGCACCGGATTACAAGGCCCACAAATTAGTGAAGCACTACGGCGCGCACGCATCAAGGCAATTGCAACGGCGATGTCGTAGGGGCGCCCGCTTGCTGCGCCCAAAATCTGCTGCCCTCTGACCCGTAGGGGCGCCTGCTTGCTGCGCCCAAAATCTATCCGAGGGGTTGGGTTGGTGGGCGCAGCAAGCAGGCGCCCCTACGAGAAAAATTTTCTGTCCATGCGCTGCAACCAACGCTGCATCGGTAAAAAACTCACACACAAACCCAAACCAACACCCATCGTATTGGCCAGCGCATCATGCCAATCCATCATGCGATTGCTGGTCAAATAACCTTGGGCAAATTCCATCGTAATACCCAGACATATCAGGGCGACCGCACTTTTCCACCAGCCACTTTTGCTCTGGAAAATCATGACCGCCCAAGCCGACAAAATACCATAGGCAAGAAAATGGCCAATCTTGTCGCTGTTATCAACATCCAGCGAAACATTGGGCGGCGTTATCATCGACAACACGACGCAAAGCAGCCAACCCAATACCCAGATCCCCAGCCATAGCCTGGGTTTTGTAAATGCCCGCATTACAGACGCCTCGTTAAATTGCCAACAGTAAAGGCGTTCCTAAATTCAACGTCGCGCTGAAATCCGATCACTTGAAAACGCTCGCCCATTTCGCCGGGCAAGGTCAGTTTTTTTATTTCCTGATGCAGCCGGTACAAAGCAACTTCGTCGGCATTTTGCTCAAGGGCCTGGGTAATTTCTGCAAGCCCGTTGCCAATTAAAAATCCGGCCTGTGCGCAATATCCCGACAAATCAAAACCTGCATTAACGCCCGCTTCGGCAACGGCAGTAAAATCGACAAACGCAGTAATGTCCTGCAAACCCGGCAAATAAAACGGATCGTTATGGGCATGGTGACGATAATGGCAAACCAAGGTGCCGTCGCTGCGCTCCGGCAAATAATATTCACTTCGTGGATAGCCATAGTCCACGAACAGCATCACGCCTTTTTCGATTAAACCGCCAACGGCCTGAATCCAGTAAGGCAACTGCGGCAATACTTCCGAGCGATAATTTTCAGGCAGTGGCGTTTCGGTATCGCGTTCAATATGACGAACGGCGGCACGTAACAATGCGTCCGCTGGCTGATCGACGCGAATGAAATTTTCATGGCTGTCCAGCACCACCATTTCTTCATAAACCTCGCCTTCTCGAACGACAAAACGCGGTGTTGGCAAAGCATCCAGCACTTCATTGGCAAACAACACACCCTGCCATTTCTTTTCAAATGGACCATCAAGCCATTCACAACGGGAAAACAGTTCTGCCGACAGAGTGTCTTTCAATCGTTGCTGCTGGCGCTCACGCAAATCGGCGCTGGGTTCCAAAATGCAATAGCGTGTTGGCAACACATTCAATGCAGAAAAATGTTTCAGCACCTGTTCGGCAAAGGCACCACTGCCACCGCCGAGTTCAAAAAAAATCGTGTCGCCTTCCAGCTGCTGCAAAACTTTGGAACTTGCCTGCGCGATACTTTGTGCAAATACCGAACCCAATTCCGGAGCGGTGACAAAATCCCCATCGGCACCAAACTTTCTGGCCCCAGCGCTGTAGTAACCCATGCCGGGGGCATACAAGGCCAGCTCCATAAAGCGCGAGAAAGCTATCGCACCCTTGTTTTCACGAATATGTTGTTGCAGTGCTTTGACGAAAGCTTGGCTATGGGCCAGCGCATCCGGGCTGGCTTCGGGAAGTGAAATTTTCATGCCGCTATTTTCCGGTAAAGCCAGCGCGATAGCGAGTAGCAACGGCGTAGGGGCGCCTACTTGCTGTGCCCAAAATCTGCTAGCAGACCAAGGGCGCAGCAAGCAGGCGCCCCTACGAATTCAATCTGTACAAAAAAACCGCCACTTGCAGAGGCGGTTTTTGAACTTCGGAAGAGGACTATGGGAATCGGGACCAGAAGTCCTTCCTACTTGGCTTGAAAAGCCGTTTGCAAACCCATGCCTTCAAAACCCTGTGGTACCACGCCGTCATTGGCGAAGCGGTACAAGGCAGCGGCATAAACACCCGACAAGGCGCTTTGAATAATACCGACCGTCAAGGCAGACACAATCGTCAAAGCGACCAGCGAACCACCCAGATAGGGCGACACGGTAAAGCCGAGAAAACTCAAGGCCACGCCGATAATAATCACGCCGGCCATGATGAAACCGAACACGAAACCAATACCCAGTTGGCCAACGGCGTTTTCGCCCCAAGTAGTCTTGAGTAATTCGATGCTTTTCTTGACGGCATCAATCGGTCCAATTTTGTTGGCGACCAGAACCGGTACCACCAGAAAACTCGCCACCGTCCACGCCGTGCCCAATAAGCTGCCCAGCATGCGGATAACAAAGTTGTCTTTGTTTTTCAGGAATTGCAGCAGCAGACCAACCGTAGCGGCGATGGCGGCATAGCCCAGAACCGGCAACATGCGTTCACGCGCGATCCGCAAACCATCGGCCACCGTTGGGTTACCGCCGTTCAAACGAATCATGGCGGCACCGACCAGTGCAGAGTTGAAAAAGAAGATCACGAAGTACTGGCAAAGATAGAACAGGAAGCCAATCACATAGCCCAAGGGGCCGGTAACGGCGTCAAATAGCTTCAAGCTAACGATCGGTATGATGAATGTTGCCAGTACAATCAAGGCAGCAATGCCGGATATCACCGGGAAAACCAGCAACTCCTTGTCCGAGCGCAATACCGCGGCACTGGCTTTTACCAGTTCCCAACTGCGAGAAAACTTCGCAAACATTTTCAGTCCTCATAAATGACGTCAGCCAGAATGGCGGCATAATATTGCGTTAATTTGACGAAAGTACATAAGCGTCTAAAGTAATGGCAAGCTGCAACCCGACGCATTGTTTTCAAAAGGCTCCCCATGCAAACTGCTCCTACCGTCCTGATTACCGGCGCCGCTAAACGAATTGGCCGCAGCATTGCCAAGTGTCTGCATGCACAGGGTTTTTCCGTCGCTATCCATCACCGAAATTCAGCCAGTGAAGCCGAGCTATTGCGACAGGAACTGGAACAGCTTCGCGCGGATAGCACTCTGGTATTGCAGGCAGAACTAAGCGAGTTTGATCGATTACCGGAAATGATCGCGAAAACCATCGGGCGCTTTGGCCGGCTAGATGCGCTGGTCAATAACGCCAGCAGTTTTTTTCCGACGCCGATCGGCACCGCGCAAGATAAAGACTGGCAGCAATTGTTTGCATCGAATGCCTGGGCACCGTTTTTCCTCTCACAGGCGGCAACACCGCATCTGCAGGCGAGCAAAGGCAGTATCGTCAGTATCGTTGACATTTATGCCGAGCGCCCGCTGAAAAATCACACGGTTTATTGCATGGCGAAAGCGGCACTGGCAATGATGACGCAATCGCTAGCGAAAGAATTGGCGCCAGATGTTCGCGTCAACGCTATCGCGCCGGGTGCGATTTTATGGCCAGACGCCGGAAAACCTGAAGCAGACAAAAAAGCCATGCTGGCCGATACCCCTCTGCATCGTTCTGGTAGCCCGGAAGAAATTGCCGAAGCCGTGCGCTGGCTAATTCAGGATGCCAGTTATTGCACCGGACAAATTATTCGGGTCGATGGCGGCCGCCATCTGAATATCTAGTATGACTGTTCGATATCAACATTTTTTACTCGGCTTGCTGCTATTTTTCTTTTGCAACGGCTCGGCTTTCGCCACGAGTCGGGCAGAGCAAGCCGCGCAACGAGTTAAGCCGATATTGGTTGCCGCACTTATAGAAAAAAAACTGAACTACGGTAGCGCGATTTTTATTCGCATTTTCAAATCTGAAAAAACATTGGAAGTCTGGGTAAAAAAAGACGATAAGTTTGCCTTATTTCAGAGCTACCCTATCTGTACTTTTTCCGGTCAACTCGGGCCGAAACTAAGAGAAGGCGACGGCCAATCTCCCGAAGGTTTTTATCAGGTCGGCCTTGGCCAACTCAATGCTTACAGCAGCTATCACTTGGCATTCAATCTGGGTTATCCCAATGCCTATGACCGTGCCAATGGACGCACCGGGAATTATTTAATGGTCCACGGCAACTGCGTTTCGATTGGTTGTTATGCAATGGGTGACGAGAATATCGAAGAAATTTATACCTTGATGGAAGCCGCCCTGCGTAACGGACAAAAAAATATTGACGTACATGTTTTTCCGTTTCGTTTCGACAGCACGAAAATCGCTTGGCAACACTCGCAATGGCAAGCGTTCTGGAATGATTTGAAAATCGGATTTGATGCCTTCAATAAAACAAAAAAGCCGCCGATTGTTAGTGTTGTGAATAAACGCTATCGAATCACGACACTCTAAAGCCATCGAAACATCGTGGGAGCGCCCGTCAGGCGCGAAGCTTTTAAACGTAAAACTACAACCAAATCGCATTCCAATAAGGATACATTCCTACACTATTCACAAGCCCAGCCCTGATCGGATTCATCACGATGTAACGGGCAATATCGACAATATTTTCCTCGGAGCGGACCGCTCTGTCATGAAAGCCTTTCCCCCAAAAACGACCTGTTCTGTCTAACGTAAGATTCACTTTTCTGGCAGTATTGGTTTTTATGCGATTGATCAATTGCGATATCGATTCTCTATCGCCGATCTGTATCAGCAAATGCACATGGTCTGGCATCAATACCCAGCACATTAGCTTGGCTTCCTGCCAAAGCCTTTGGTCGTTGAGCGCCGAGCAAAAATTTCGTGCTGCCTGGTCACTTCTAAAGAATTCTGTTTGCCGTTTTTCTGTAGTGAAAGTAATCAAATAGATCTGATTTGGCGATGAAAATCGATACCGACGCAATGCCCGGTAGCCTGAAGTGTCTGTACCCATTTTCATTATCCCTCCATTGATCGTGCATTCGCGCCTGACGGGCGCTCCCACGGGAGGTTCGCTTATATGCTGCTGGCAATGTATCGGATGTTGAATGGTTTTTTTGTAGGGATTTCTTTCAGGCTATCAGCGATTATCACGCAATCGCGGCGTACGCCGCTCCCACGGAATGCGAATTAATAAATATATTCTTCAACAAATCCGTACTTGAAATTGGGGTGCTCGGCCCAGCTGCGAGCAAGGGTTTTTCCGGATACTGGGTCACGAAAATCTGGGGCAATGTCTGCCAGCGGCTTCAAGACAAAAGGATATTTGAGTTCCGGCCTAGGAATGCAAAGATTGCCTGGCCCTGAAAAAATCAAATCACCGTAAAAAATAATATCGATATCGAGCGTTCTGCTGGAATAGCGAGGCACGTCATGCCTTCTTCCATGTGAATCTTCCAGCTCGTGCAACCAGATATCGAGCGCCACAACATCCATGTCAGTTTTAATGCGCGCTGCGGCATTCAGGAAATCAGGTCCCTCGAAACCCACTGCTGGAGTCAAATAAATCGGGGACAAAATCAGTTCGCCGAATTTCTCTTTCAATGCTTCAATCGCCAGCTTGAGGTAATGCTTCGGGTCTTCATTGGACCCTAGGCTCAAATACACATCGTGCAAGCGCTTGCTCAAGCGCTACGCTCCAGCATCACACCAACGGCTTTGGCACCGCGCACGGCACCGATCTTGCTGAGTTTCAACTTGACGTTGGTGACTTTGAATTCTTCGACAATAATCTTGCAGCATTGTTCCGCCAGTTTTTCGACCAGGCCAAATTCGGATTCGCTGACAAACTGAATCAGGCGTTTGCTGACGGCTTTATAATCAAGCGTGTCTTCGATATTGTCGCTTGCTGCTGGAACACGATTATCGAATGCCATTTCAATATCAAGCATGATCGGTTGTTTTATTTTTCGTTCCCAATCGTAAATGCCGATGACGCATTCAATTTCCAGTGCTTCAATAAAAACCTTGTCCATAATTCCGTTCTTTATGTTTGTTGGGCAGCTTTAGGGTGCGCCTTGGCGCGCCGCTTTCATTTTTTAATTTTAATGATTTGTTGAAACTAATCGGTGCGCCAGAGCACACCCGGTAGTTAAACCGCAACAAACTTAACCGGTGACAAGCTTGCCATATCCCAGCGTGCTTGGACCGTGATGGCCGGGCTTTCATGCTGGCCGGCCTGCAGACGCATGGCACCGGCAAACGCAATCATCGCGCCATTATCGGTGCAAAATTCCGGGCGCGGAAAATACACTTGGCCGCGCAGTTTTTCGCAAGTTTTTGCCAATTTCGTGCGCAGGCGCTTGTTCGCACCAACGCCACCGGCCACCACCAGAGTATTGGAGCCATATTCGCGCAATGCCCGCTCGCATTTTATTGCCAGCGTATCGACGACGGCATCTTCAAAGCCACGGGCAATATCGGCGCGGGTTTCTGGGGTCTTGTCAGACTTCTGCCAGGCCAGCAAGACCTGCGTTTTCAAGCCAGAAAAACTGAAATCCAAGCCGGGGCGATCGGTCATCGGTCGCGAAAATTTATATTTGCCTGGTGTCCCTGTTTCCGCCAGTTTCGCCAGCTCGGGCCCGCCGGGATAGGGCAAGCCCATCATCTTGGCGGTTTTATCAAAGGCCTCGCCGGCGGCGTCGTCTAGGGTTTCACCCAGCAATTGATACTCACCGATGGCCTTAACCAATACCAGCTGGGTATGGCCACCCGATACCAATAAAGCCACAAAGGGTGGCTTGGGCGGATTTTTTTCCATTAATGGCGCCAATAAATGGCCTTCCATATGATGAACGCCGATGGCTGGCACCTCTAACGCCCAAGCCATGGCGCGACCGGCAGCGGCGCCGACTAAAAGTGCGCCAATCAGGCCCGGGCCGGCGGTAAATGCCACGGCATCGACGTCTGAAATTGTCAGACCGGCTTCGGCTAAAGTCTGGCGCACGAGCGGTAAAAGCTTGCGCACATGGTCCCGGCTGGCCAGCTCGGGCACCACACCACCATATTCGGCATGCAGAGCAATTTGGCTATACAGTGCATGTGCGCGCAGGCCCAATGCCGTGTCATATAGGGCTACGCCGGTTTCATCGCAGCTGGTTTCGATTCCTAAAACTCGCATGTCGTCTCTAATTTTTGCCCGTTTTGGCTTGCACGGAAGTGGGGATGCCGCGTATCATACGCGGCTCGCTGCCCAGTTGGCCTGGAGTCGAAGCGAAATCCTGTCTGTGGAGTTTCAAATGCCTAATGTAAAAGTCCGCGAAAACGAACCCTTTGAATTTGCCCTGCGCCGTTTCAAGCGCACTTGTGAAAAAGCCGGCGTCCTGGCTGATACCCGCAAGAAAGAGTTCTACGAAAAGCCGACTCAAGAACGCAAGCGTAAAGCTGCAGCAGCTGTTAAGCGTCAATTACGCCGCAGCTCGCGCGACGTTACTAAACGCCAACGCATGTATTAACAATAAAACGCCTTGAATGGCGTTCTGACTACGAGGCCGGTCTTGCGCAAGCATCACCGGCCTTTTGTATATCTGTAATTTGCCAGGAGAGTTCCATGAGCATGAAAGCCCAACTTGTTGAAGACATGAAAACCGCCATGAAAAGTGGCGAAAAAGCAAAACTCGCCGTGATTCGCCTGATCAATGCTGGACTAAAACAACGGGAAGTCGATGAACGTATCGAAATTACCGATGCGATTGTATTGGCCGTGCTAGAAAAAATGGTCAAGCAACGTAAAGATTCGATCAGTCAATTTGATGCGGCCGGTCGCGATGATCTTTCCGCTATCGAAAAATACGAACTCGGCATTATTCAGGCTTATCTGCCGGAGCAAATGTCGGAAGCCGAAATCAATGTGATTATTGATGAGGCACTTACCGAAGCCGGTGTCAGCGGCCCGCAAGCGATGGGCAAAGTGATGCCGGTTATCAAAGCCAAGGTCGCTGGCAAAGCCGATATGGGTGTGGTGTCGCAATTGCTGAAGGCGAAATTGGCGGGTTGATTAGCTGTAATTGAGGCAAACTCTTAGGAATCTCAGTAGGACTCGAGACCAATTTATTAACAATTAATGATTATGTGATATAAATTTGAACCGAGCCTAGTAATTGCTGTCTCATGGGGAGAGGTGAATATATGACTATTAAGCTAATTCGACGCCGTAATTCAGGACTTATTTTTGGATTTGGCTCCATCATTGAAATTGCGCCTGAAACTAGCAATGCATACGGCTTTTTAGTGCGTAATGTTAAGCAGCGTCACAGTTTAACGTTAGAGAAAATCGGTTCGAGCTTGCATCGATCAATGGAGAGTTTCGTAGATGAACAGAAAGAAAAAGAGAAATCATTTACGAGTTCAGGAAAAGCAGTCCGGTATCCAGCAACAAAACACGCAACAAGGTGATGCCGAACAGGTAATTACAAGCCGCACGGCTCAAGCTTATAGTCAAATTTTTCAGATGGAGCACGAAGGTCCGATACCTCACCCGCAGCTATTAAGTGGATATGACCAGCTAGTTCCCGGTGCGGCGCAAAGAATCATGGATTGGGCCGAGCGTGATTTAGAACACACGCGCACGATGGAGATAAATCTTCTAAATACCGTTTCTGCCGAGAGAAAGCGTGGTCAAATTTGTGCAGTAATAGTTTGTTGCTCTGCATTTATTGCTGCTGGTTACTGTGCGTTTGTAGGCGCATTTGTAGCTGCTGGAATTATTGGTGGAACTACAGTGGTTGGATTGGTAATTGCATTTCTTGGTGGCCGTCAACCAGCGCAAACTAAGAAATAATGATTTTTTCCTTACAACAAAAAAGCCGACTTTCGTCGGCTTTTTTATGTCGGCAATGGCGGGCGGTGCCCTCCCTACTATTTGGCTTTCATCAAAGCAATCGTCATATCCAACATACGGTTTGAAAAACCCCATTCGTT
>Ga0209181_10001926_pt1 | contig 34773 bp, 22 predicted proteins | sample MAT05_FD_187208 | JGI IMG/M metagenome (GOLD analysis project Ga0209181, IMG submission 187208) | Freshwater microbial communities from Lake Fryxell liftoff mats and glacier meltwater in Antarctica - MAT-05 (SPAdes) (version 2) | ecosystem: Environmental > Aquatic > Freshwater > Ice > Liftoff... | reverse complement strand
TTCGCGCTTTGATTGATAGCTATTTCAATTTGTTCTTCAGGCATTCCCATCTCTACCATTTTATTCATTTGCTTTTCCTGAATAAAATTCATGAACTCAGTATCGATCACTTGTACATACAGTACAGTATAAGCCGCGGCAATGAGACCGCCTACTAAACAAATCACGAGTCCGAATTTAAAAACTTCAGAAAATTTCATCCAGCCATTGCCAAGAGTTGCCTTATATTCCTTTACAGCAAAAACAATACAAACAACCGGTATAATCATACTCACGATATTGAAAACCCAACTCATATCGCTGCGAACAAGGTTGGTCACATAGAGAACCAATGACCACAAAATGTTAATACCGCTGTATATTAATCCGTACTTAAGTGCTATTTTCATGATATATCTTGCTTAATTTTACCTCAAAGAAAACTCTTTCTGATTTAAGAACAAATTATGTTTGTTAAGGCCATCGAAGAAATCAACCGTTTTACGCGTCCCATACATACTATTATGCGGACCTACGGGTCGAATAAAGTTTTCCCGGGAGCTTCTACCTTATTCTTTGTCAACAATGAAGGTGTTGCCATTACTTGTCGACATGTTGCAGAACATATCATTCAAGCTGAAAAGGTTAACGAGCAATATTTATTTTTTACGCAAGCCAGATTCCGATTGAATAAAGATGAAAATTATCAAAATCATCTAAAAGAATTGGAAATCGCAAATAAATACAACCCGGATACCATCATTCAAATCAAGCATTTCTTCGCCGACTGCTTCGACAAAATATCTGGTTATGAATGCTTTATTCATCCCAGTGTAGATTTAGCCATTATAAAGTTTAAAGGTTTCACCCAACGTTTTTACTCCAATTACGCTCGCTTCATCGCCGATGATCAAATGGCTAAACCGGGCAGGATGTTGTGCCGTTCGGGCTTTCCTTTTCCGGAATTCAGCAACTACGCATATAATTATCAGAAAGACGATATTGAATGGACGAGAGAAGGAAATCCGAGAACGCCGTCCTTTCCGATTGAGGGAATTATCACAAGACTCATCGCATCTCAGGGACAAATAACTGGAATAGAATTAAGCTCTCCGGGTTTACGAGGACAAAGCGGAGGACCTTTGTTTGATCCAGATGGTTTGGTGTATGGGATGCAAAGTTCAACACGACATTTGCACTTGGGATTTGATCTAGAAAACCATGAAATTTCAAACGGCCCTAAATCGAAGCGCATAACCAATACACCATTTTTACATGTTGGGCAATGTGTGCATGTGGGGGTGATTAAGAAGTTTTTGCAGGAACATTCGATTACGTTTTTTGAAGCTTAGTTGTTTAATTCAGAATTCAGATTTAAGAATTCAGAATTTACAATAAGATCTACGTCCTTCTTTAATATGGCAACAGTGAATAATTAGTATTTTTTAATCAAAGCGCATCAATGGGCCACAGATTTGTTATTGCCTGCCCGCCGCGGCGGGATGATTATGATTTTTTTACTGGTTGTTTACGGATATACGAATTGATACGGATATACCGATTCTTCGTTCTCATTCTGTTTAAATTTGTTTACGGATATACTTATACCGACGTTACATATTAAACTACCAATAGATTATACCGACGTTAAATAAGAAATTACCAATAGATTTAATATAACTCAATGTAAGTCGGCATTAGACAATTAAATTTTTGGACTTAAATATAATTAAAATTAGTATTACTTTATACGGATATACGAATACTCCTTTTCTCATAACTCAAAACAAAATTTAGGCAAAATCATAAATCAAAACTCCGAACTCCAAACTCCGATCTCCAAACTAATTAAATCATCAAACCCGCTGCTTCTTCGCCTATCAAGGTACCAATTGCGATTCCCATGCCGCCCATTCTAACGGCGCAGCCTATCCGTTCTTCTACTTTTTTTACGATGGTAGTTTTGTTCGGACCCAATCCCATGATGCCCGACCAGCGTTGTTCAATGTCAAATTTCTGATTGGGTAAAATTGTATTTTTTAACATTTCCTGCAGATGCGACTGTATGTTTTCTGTGATGCCGAAATCATAAGTTTTCTCTCCTGCAAAATCTAAATTTCGCCCACCTCCAAGGAGTAATCGATCGCCCACATTTCTGAAATAATAATAACCTTTATCAACATGAAAAGTTCCCTTTACTTTTAAATTTTCGATGTGAGAAGTGATTAAAACCTGTGCTCTTCCAGGTTGCACATTTAAATCAGGTAATAACTGCTTTGCAAATGCATTCGTGGTAATCAACATTTGTTGAACCGGAATTGCAAATCCATTTCCGGTTTCTACTAATAAATAATTTTCTTTTTCTTGCCAAGATTTTATTTCGATTCCATTTAATACTTCAACTCCTAAACTTCGAACAAGTGCTAAGAGACTTTTCATCATTTTCCCGGTGTCAATTTGTCCTTCTGCTTTGTTTTTAATGAGATGTTTTATTCCATGAAAACCAAATTCTTTAATTTGTGGAGATGCGATTTGATACACATTTTCAATGCCCGTCAATGATTTCAAATGAGCATTAAATTTTTCCATTTCATCGAAACAAGAATCAAATAGCAAGTCCTCCATTTCTGCAAATAATTCATAACCTCCTCGTTCCTCATAGCCGATATTTTCATCTCCCAAAACCGCCCGCAATTTTAACAAACCCTTCCATCTCTTCTCCACCAAAGAAAAAACTTGATCTTCTGAATTTGATTTTAAATCATCCATTAATTCAGTCATGCTCCCGAAACAGGCAAATCCAGCATTGCGGGTACTAGCTCCATAAGGTAGGAATGCACCTCGGTCAACCACCAATATTTTCCAATTAGGTTTCAATTCTTTTGCAGCACGCGCAGCATTCAAACCCACAATGCCGGCTCCAACAATCAGCAAATCAACTCCTTCAAAATAGGATTGTTGTTCCCAAAAACTCAAACTTATATTTTCGATCATAAACAGGTTGCTTCAAATTCAGTACAAGTATAACAAGACTTCCCCAAAAAAGTGAAAATATACACTAACTTTGCAGCCTTATTCAGAAAAGCGAACATGGGATTAAAATGTGGAATTGTAGGTCTTCCAAACGTAGGGAAGTCAACATTATTTAACTGTCTTTCAAATGCAAAAGCGCAAGCGGCAAATTTTCCGTTTTGCACTATCGAACCAAATATTGGAGTCATCACAGTACCGGATGAGCGTTTGGAGGTTTTAGAAAAATTAGTCAACCCTCAGAAAACGATTCCAACCACGGTTGAAATTGTTGATATAGCCGGACTCGTAAAAGGCGCTAGCAAAGGCGAAGGTCTTGGCAATCAGTTTTTAGGAAACATTCGTGAAACCGATGCAATTTTACATGTATTGAGATGTTTCGATGACCCTAATGTAGTACACGTAGATGGAAGTGTAAATCCGGTGCGCGACAAAGAAACCATCGATTTCGAATTGCAACTGAAAGATCTAGAGACCATCGAAAAAAGAATGCAACGCATTGAGAAAATTGCGAAAGTGGGCGCTGATAAGGATGCTAAAAAAACTTTTGAAATCTATCAAGTTCTAAAAGCGCATCTTGAAAAAGGAGAATCGGCGCGTTCAGCACCACTTTCCGAGACGGATTGGGAAATTGTAGCCGATCTGTGGTTGCTTACTGCAAAGCCGGTCATGTATGTTTGTAATGTGGATGAAGGCTCAGTAGTGACCGGAAACAAATACGTCGATCTTGTTCGTGAAAAGGTGAAAAATGAAAACGCAGAAATCGTCGTCATTGCGGCTGCTATTGAAGCTGAAATTGCACAACTCGAAAGTTACGAAGATCGTATTGCTTTTCTTTCTGATTTAGGATTAAAGGAATCTGGCGTAAGTAAATTGATTAAATCTGCATACCGACTATTGCAGCTTCAAACTTATTTCACTGCAGGTGTAAAAGAAGTTCGCGCTTGGACCATCCACCAAGGAATGACGGCACCACAAGCTGCCGGTGTCATTCATACAGATTTCGAAAAAGGATTTATCAGAGCTGAAGTGATGCATTACAATGATTTCGTAACCTTGGGCTCGGAACAAGCATGCAAGGAAGTTGGGAAGTTAAGTGTTGAAGGAAAAGAATACGTAGTTCAAGATGGAGATGTGATGCATTTTCGCTTTAATGTATAGTTGGGAATTAATAATTAAGAATTAAGAATTAAGAATTAAGAATTAAGAATTAAGAATTAAGAATTAAGAATTAAGAATTAAGAATTAAGAATTTTAAAAAAATATTCGAATAAAATATAGATTATGGGACGTGCCTTTGAAAAACGTAAGCATAAGATATTTGCCAATAATGCAAAAGCATCAAAAGCTTTTACCAGGATTGGAAAAGAGATAGCCATAGCCGTTAAATTAGGGGGACCAAGTGCGGATGGGAACCCGCGTTTACGAATGGTAATTCAAAATGCCAAGTCGCTTAACATGCCTAAAGATCGTGTTGATGCTGCTATTTTACGCGCTGCACACAAAGATGAGAAAGAACTTGACGAGGTGGTTTTCGAAGGATACGGTCCGCATGGAATTGCAGTAGTTGTTGAAGCTGCTACAGACAATAACACCAGAACTGTTGCAAATATTCGCATGCATTTTAATCGTTGCAATGGAGCCATGGGTAAAACAGGTTCTTTGGATTTTTTATTTAATAGAAAAGGGATTTTTTGCATTGAAAAAGGCAACTATATCATCGAAGATTTAGAATTTGAATTGATTGATTTTGGTGCAGAAGAATTGGAGGAGGGAGAAGATGGAATTTACATTACCACTTCATTTACCGACTACGGAAAGATGCAAAAAGCACTCGAAGAAAAAGGCATCGCCATTAAAAGTGCCGAGTTAGATCGTATACCCACCACCGTTACCGAACTTAATGCAGATCAACAAAAAGAAATGCAGAATTTAATTGATCGCTTAGAGGAAGACGATGATGTGCAGAGTATTTTTCATAACATGAAGGAAGAAGACTAATTTTAATTCAGAATTCAGAATTAAAAATTCAGAATTGGCTAGCGCTATGCTTTTGTCAAGTAAATTTAATCAAGCTCCTATGAAAAAGATGCTCGACGCTAGAATTCCTTCAAACAGCAAATGCCATCCAATATTTAAATGAATTATGCTAAGAAAATAAAAAGTATTCTAAGCTATTAAATATTTTTACTCCATCCGATTCCAGTATTGAGCATCGAATATCTAGCATTAAAAAAGCTAGCAGCTTGAGGCTTGCAGATTGAGGCTTGCAGCTTGCGGCTTGCAGCTTGAGGCTTATTACTGCTTAAAAACATAACTCACCACCGAGCTCATCAACACCGGAACCTTACTCCATGTTTCAATCGAATTGCGATGACGCAAAACGATATAGTAAGAATTTCCATTGTAAATAGCGGGGATATTGAGTGATGTTTGACCCGATAAATTTAATACCGTATTGATGGCATAAACGATTCCAAAAGGACTTGTACTTTGATGCAACTCCACAGTAATGGCATCACTCATAGTAGGAGAAATTACCCCTGCCATGTTACCACCGCCAATATAAAATCCTTCTATCAGAGCGGTAATAGTTAAATTCACATTTGCAGAATTCACAGTAAATGATGATGATGAAACAAGTGGTCCGCACGCAAGATTAATAGTTATAAGTCCACTACTTGCTCCAACCGGCACAGTCACGGTAATTTGCGTTGCAGTAGCATTTACAATGGTGGCAGGAGTCCCATTAAACAGGACCGAACTCACTGCACTAAAATTTGATCCGTACAAGTTAACCGTGGTGCCGGGTACCCCGGAACCGGGGCTAAAAAGAATGAGACTCGGAACTGGTAGAATTGTCACACCTATAGCATTCGAAACCGATGCACAAGAATTTTGAGAGCTCGGAAAGGTGATGGACCAATTTACTACTCTTCCGGTATCAACACCGGCTCTATCATATACTCTTAAATTCCATGTTCCATTTGGATTCAGGCTTCCACCACCCAAAGAAGCGAAGCTTGTATGAGTAGTTGTTAATGCACATGAGGCAACAGTAAATAACAGATTCCACGGCTTATAAAGTCCTGTATACGGAGCACCTGTTGTAGGTAAAATGGCGGCACCAGAATCAGCGAAGACGGTACTTGTAAAATTATCTCCACCATTTCCGGAATTTCCGGTGCGATTGCTAATACCTATTCGTTCTCCGGAAGGACTCTCCAGAAAAATATCTAAATCTCCAACATAAGTATGTGTTAAATTCATTTGAACAAAAATTGAAGACGATGAAACATTGTTCGTATATCCACTTACTAAAATAGGGCTGCTTGCTCCTGTACAAGAATTATCAGGAATGACAACTGATGCCGTTGAATTGAACTGTTGTGATCCAACAGAGGTGTATTTAGCGACCACATCATAATTACCGGAAGTCGAAGCATTATAATTTGAATTCACTGCGCCAACGAGATCCACTCCATTTTTTCGCCACTGATAGGAAATACCTGCTTGTGATGAAAAGGACAATGGCACGGAGCCAGGTGAGCAAACGGTAGTTGATCCGGTATTGCTAATTACAGTTGGCAGCGGAGTAGTAGTTACGCTAATTGCTAATGAAGAGCTCGCTCCCAAACCACAAGCGTTTTGACCGCTCACTAAAATATTTCCTGATACAGCTGAATTAGAATAATTCACCAAAATTGAATTCCCATTCGATGGCCCTGAAATACTTGCACCAATTGGTAGTGTCCAAACATAGGAGCTTGCGTTAGCAATCGAAGTTACACTGTATGTCACGCCTGAATTTCCCTGACAAACTGAAACATTGCCGGAAATCACTCCTGCCGCTCCCGGAATTAAATTAACTGCAACAGCATAAGCACCGGAAATAGTTCCATTAAAACAAGAATTGGACGGTGTCACAGAAATACTTCCACCTGTTGCATTTGCGGCTATGCTTACCGTTATAGAGTTCGTATTTGCACCACCGGTTATCGTAAATCCGGAAGGTAATACCCATGTATAAGTTGATGCATTCGCTACAGTAGGAATCGAATACACCACACCGTTTTGATTTTGACAAACCGTACTTGCACCGGAAATTGTGCCTGTGGCGCCTAAAGTATTTTGAATCGTGAGATTGGTACCGTTATTAGCTCCTATCACAGAAGGCAAAGAAGAAATTACACGGATCCGATACCCTGTACCTTGAACCGTTCCTCCCGGAATTACACAAGCAATCGTTCCACTGGCGGCAGTACTACTAAGTGTGCCGATGGAGGTTGCGCCTGTAAAAGACCCTGAAGCTGTTGATAACTGCGCAGTGTAAACATTTCCGGAATTAGCATTTCCATTGCCCGTAAAAGCAACGCTCAATGCCTGCCCGGCACATAAGTTCAATGGTGAAATAGGATTGGTAGAAATGCTGCTTAGCACTGAGCCTCCTGCAACAATAGTAAAATTCACATTGGAAATATCAAAGAAAATATTTCCTGATCCTTCTACTTTAATTCTTGCAGTTGTGGTTACATTGTTTGGAACAGTCACTATTTCAGAGCCATCATTCGGAGTACCACTCAAAATTGAAATCGGATAAGTAAAGCCGCCATCTGTAGACAATAATATATTCACATTGGCGCAAGAAATCGGTGTAATATTCGTAGAAGAAACATTCCAGGTAACTGTTGTTGTGCTACCACCGGTCATCGTAACAGCAGTATTGGGAGCAGTAACAGCGAAAGCGGCGCCGGTGTTGATTACATTTACCAATACATTGCTATCATTAAATGTAACCCCTCCACCATTTGCACGATTATCCCTTGCCGTTACTTTGAATTTTAAAGTTCTTGCATAAGAGGGCAGAATTTCGCCTATGGTAGTCGTGTTATTTACAATATCCGATATTTTTGGAAATGTTCTTGTCCCGGAACTCACAGGAGAAAATGGTCTAAATATAGGTGCATCACCGACTGGGGCATTCCAATTCCCTGCAGCACCCAAATCATATTCTTCCCAACTATACGTTAAGGCATCCCCGTTAGCATCCGATCCTGTGGCATTCAAAGCAAATGGAGTTAAATAAGGAATTGTATAAGCAAAGGCATCTGGCGTCACTACCGGTGGTGTATTTCCTGTGGCAGTGGTGGTAGGACAAGAATTCCCACTTCCTGTGGTGATGTAATTTGTAATTTGATTGAAACTATAAACATGAAAATACGCGATGCTGTTTGGTGCTAAATCATTAGTTCCACAAATTCCGGCATAAGCCATTATTGTAATTCCACTTCCGGGCTCAAACGCCGCGGTGGAAGATCGATTTCCGCTGCATGAACCTGTACCTGCATTAAAAGTATGACTGCCTCCAAACTGATGACCCATCTCATGCGCAACATAATCCACATCAAATGCATCGCCCACCGGACTACCTGACCCTGTAACTCCACCGGCTTTATTCGTTGTACATGGAACACCTAAATAAGCTACACCTCCACCCCCGGTACTAAAGACATGTCCGATATCATAGTTGGCAGTTCCAATGACAGTATTACAAGTAGTAATATTTTGCCCCAGCATGGTGGAACCATTCGAATTAGTAAATGGGTCGGTAGCGGCATCAGTATAAATCAACAAATTATTATTTGCCACCAAGGTCATACGTACCGCTACTTCCGATTCATAAATTCCATTTACACGTAACATACTTGCTACCATCCCTGCCATTGCTCCGGAAACCGTACCACCATAATAAGCTGCATATTCACCTGTGCAAGACAATGCCAAACGGTAGTTTCTCAATTGTGTACCGTGTGATTTACTCGCTTGCCCGGAGGCGATGGTTTGGTGTATTCGCCCGTTGTCGGATTTTTTCTCATCCAATTCACAATTAAAACTTCGGTAGGGTTTAAAGTCATTTCGATAATAAAGGATATAATCTGTTGTGTTGCCGCTTTCCCAGGGATCAATAAATACATTTCCATTTGGAGACATTATCATTGCATGAAAACCAATTGAAGATATGCTTACCTTCAACAATGCATCCGGATGTTCAATACCTTGACCTGAATACGTTTTAATTGTTGGAAATAATGCAGCCAAATCGGGATGCATAATTTGTGTCTCTGTCATTTTAAATGACCAGGATTCACCATTGGGCATTGGAATATGAAATATCGTCTGACTCGAAGCTGCTGCCTGTGTAAACTCCATAGGAGCATTGGCTAATTGCTGTCGAATCACATTTACGTTACACGTTAAGCCCTTATATTTTTCAGGCAAAGCATACCTCGTTTTTGAGATGAGTAATTCATGTTCGGTCTTAATTTGCCAATATGCATTTTCCTCTCGAGCGAACGTTTGAATTTGGGAGAATATAATAGAGAAAAACAAAATAGTTTTTACATTAGAATACAAGATTCTTTGAAGCCATGTTTTCATCACCAATTTTTTATTAATAAGTTTTTTAAGGGAAAACCGACGTCGATAAATTGAAAAGCGAGGCCTAGAACCTTGCAAGATAAAGACAAAAACAAATACAAGTCAAGTAAAACCTTTAAAATCTATAATAAACTCAATGAACCTTACAATCATTCACCTATGCTTTTTACCGTTTCACCAAACAGTTGAAAAATTAATTGCTAAGCTACGTAAATTCGAAAGTGTGAAAACCAAAGGTTTGTATTAACTGAAGTTGAAAAAGCATCAATCATATATTAACAATCTCAAAAAAACGCTTGCAATTGTCACAAGAAGTCATATATTTGTTTTTGCTGGCATCCGGAAATTCCGGCGAAATCAAAAAACAATTACGATCAATTAAATTTTATATGCTATTGAAAAAACCACTTTCTGCATACTGCATGATTCATGCTGTATATTCTTATTCTATTATTTAAATAAAATCTAACAATAAATATAAACAAAATGAAAAACAAAAATTACTCAAATCAACGCACAGGATGGTTGTTGGGTTTGGTAGTAACGCTATTCTTATTAGCGTTCTCCACCAATCAATCATTTAGTCAGGCAAGTTATTCGACTGACTTCAATATTAACGCTACCGGATGGACCGGTACTATTATCAGAACAACAGCAACAACAGCTTGTGGTTCTCCTTCTATGAGAAGAAATTTGTACAGTAGCGCTGCTACAGGGAACATGGTTTCTCCTTCCGTAGGTACCAGCAATGGTGCTTTGGCAACTTTAACTTATAAATATAAAGTTGCTAACTGGAGTGCCAACACAGTGGGTACTCCAAATCCATGGGGTTCTTTCAATGTTCAATATGGTGCAACAGCTACCGGGCCTTGGACAACCTTCCAAACCATTAATGCAAGTAACCATATTGTTTCCGGAACTTGTACAACGGCAACTGCAACCTTTACTCCTCCAGCAGGTGCTTTATTTATTAAATGGGATGCCTTCTGGACCGCTGGTGATTATTACATCAATTTTGATGATGTAGCCATTACGCAAGCTGCCGGTTCTCCATGCTCAGGCACTCCTGCTCCGGGAAACACTGTTGCCAGTTCTGCAACTGTTTGTAATGGATCAAGTGTAAATTTAAGTTTGCAAAACCTCACTTCAGGTTCCGGTGTTTCATATGTATGGCAACATTCGGATGACAATGCAACTTGGACGTCATTTGGAGGAAATACTTCTACTGCATCCTTCACCATGGGAGCTATTCCAAAATATTTTCAATGTATTGTTACCTGCGGTGCAAATTCAGGAACATCTGCATCTGTGCTAGTAGGATTAAATTCGTTTATTAACTGCTATTGCGCTTCGAATGCTACTATTGCTGCGGATACAAAAATTGACTCTGTACAACTAGGTACTTTATACGTAGGTTCTTCTCCAACAGCATGTGAGACGTATACCAACAATACTGCTATTCCGGCGCCTGTTATTTATTTTAACACACCACAAACTTTACGCATACGTAATGGATCTTGTTCAGGAAGTCATTATGGAGCATTTGTAGCTGCTTTTATTGATATTAATCAAGACGGAATATATCAAGATCCGGCTGAAAGAGTTGCTTCTTTTAATACAACCACCGCTTTAAATTCTGTACCACTGTTTAACTTTTCTATTCCTTCAGGCGGACCAACAGGATTAACCGGGATGCGTTTAATTATCAAAGAAAGTTCTGCCATCATAGCATGTGGAACTTACACTTATGGAGAAACTGAAGATTATTTAGTGGATCTTCAAAATGAACCAGCGTGTATTGATCCTCCTACTGCAGGTACAGCCCTTTCTAATATTTCTCAGTTCTGTAATACATCAACCGTCAATGTTAACCTATCTCTAAATGGCAACTCCTTAGGTTTAGGACAAACTTACCAGTGGATGGAATCTCCTGATGACGTATCCTATTCTCCAATACTCGGTGCCACAAGTATTACTTACACAGCAAATGGAGTAGCAGCTTCTACCTATTTCAGATGTGATGTAACTTGTGGTTTATCTACAGTTCCTTCTACGTCTGTATTTGTTGAGTCAATAGATCCTCCGTTCTCAGGAACGATTTCAGGTCCTGCTTCTGTGTATGTGAATCAAGCGGCTTCTTATACTGCCGGTGGTGGTTCTAGTGGATCCTTACAATGGATTGGCCGTTTGTTACCTGCCACAGCATGGCAAGTTGTACCAGGTGGTATCAATGACCCACAAAGTATATTCTTTGGTAACCCGGGAACATGGGAAATTCGTTTGGTGACAAGTGTTAGTGGATGTGCTAGCGATAGTTCAAATATCGTATCTACAGTTGTTACTTTACAAGGTGATAACGTTTGCGATGCGGTTCCTGTGAATATTGGTGTGAATGGTCCTTTCTCAAATGTAGGAGCTACTGTTGAAGCTGGAGAAGCACAAGCACCTGTTGGAAGTTGCACAGGAAATGCTAATTGGTGTACGGTTTACAGTAACACAGTATGGTTCACATTTACAGTTCCTGCTGGTGGTTCAGGTCGTTATGGACTTGGATTTTCTCCAGGAAACTGGGATAGCCAAGTAGCCATTTGGTCAGCCGCTACATGTGGTGATCTTTTAAATGGAACAGCTATTTTAATTGCAGCTAATGATGACTCATCCGGCGCATCTCCCTATAATTCTTATGCACGTGCACATTGCTTAACTCCAGGTGTAACATATTACATTCAAGTTGATGGATATTCTAGCACTACCAATTCAGCTTTCGGTTTGAGAATTGATGATCTTGGTCCTGCTAATACAGCGTTCTCAGGTTTACCTGCTGTTATGTGTGAAAATGCTGCTTCTGCTTCATTAGTTGGAGCTGTCGCAGGTGGTACTTTCTCTGGTACAGGTGTTACCGGTTCTAGCTTCAGCCCTGCTGCTGCCGGTGTTGGTCCACATACTATTACCTATACTTTAGGCGGACTTGATGCTTGCTATAGCTCTAGTCAGCAAGTTCAAGTAGACGCTCCAACATTCACGTATTATGCAGATATAGATGGTGATACTTATGGTAATTCTGAATCTGATATTTTGAGTTGTGATGCTTTTGCTCCTGTTGGTTATTCTGCAGATGCAACAGATTGTGATGATAACAACCCTTCTGTTAATCCAGCTGCAACTGAAATTTGTAATTCAATTGATGATAACTGTGATGCAAATGTCGATGAAGGATTTGATGTTGACGGTGACGGTTTCACTTCATGTGGTGGTGACTGTAACGACAATGACAACACTGTATACCCAGGTGCTGCTGAAGTTTGTAATGGTGTAGATGATGACTGTAATCTTTTAGTAGATGATGGTTTAACTTTCATTACTTATTATGCAGATGTTGATGCTGATGGTTTTGGAGATGCTTCAAATTCTGTAAGCACTTGTGATGGAGCTCCGGCAGGTTATACCTTAAATACTACTGATTGTGATGATAACAATGCTGCAGTTAACCCTGCTGCTGTTGAGATCTGTAACACAATAGATGATGATTGTAATGGTTTAGTAGATGAGAATGTATTAGTTGCCGGTCCTATTTCAGGTCCTGCAGTACAATGTATGGCGGTAGTTACCGGTTCTGCAACCTTCTCTATCAGTCCGGTATTTGACGCTACTTCTTACTCTTGGTCAGTTCCAAACGGTATGATTATCATTTCCGGTCAAGGTTCCTCTTCTATATTCGTTTCATGGGCTCCTCAAGCTGTTAATAGCGGTTTGATTGGTGCTTTAACTGTGACACCTTCTAACTCATGTGGAGCAGGAGTTTCTAGTTCAGTGAACGTAGATATTAATGCTGTTATTCCTGTACGTCCTTCTTCTATCTCAGGCCCAACTAAACTTTGTCCTGGTGATAACGGAGTTTACTCTGTTTATCCGGTAGCGCGTGCTTCAAATTATGTATGGACACTTCCTGTTGGAATGAGTATCATTTCCGGAGCAGGATCTAACGTAATCACTGTTGACATTAATGGTGCTTATTTAGGTGGAACAGTTTCTTGTCAGGCAGCAAATGCTTGCGGAACTGGACCAAATCGTGATCGCAGTGTGTTTGTAAATGTACCTACTGCTCCTGCTTCAATTTCAGGTCAGTCTACAGGTGTTTGCGGTGCAACTGGAGTTGCTTATACAGCTGCGGCAGTAGTTTCTGCTACAGGTTATAACTGGTCAGTTCCTGCAGGTGCAACCATTGTAAGTGGTCAAGGTACTAACTCTATTACCGTTGATTTTGATGGTTCTTTCGGTGGTGGAAACATTGCTGTTCAAGGCACTAATGCTTGTGGTACTGGTTCTACTCGTAACTTATCAGTTACAGGTGCTCCGGGTCTTCCGGGTGTTGTTACAGGCGATTTAACAATCTGCCCAGGACAATCAGGTGTACAATATGACATCGCTACTGTTGCGGGTGCTAGCTCTTATGCATGGTCACTTCCAGGTGGTACAACTATCACTAGCGGTCAGGGTACTAAAACTATCTTGTCAACATGGGGAACTAATCCTGCTACAGGATTGAACCTTTCTGTAAATGCATCTAATGGTTGCGGAACAAGCGCTAATCGTATTTTGAACGGAATATCAATAAGCGTTGCACATTGTACACGTATCGGAGATCAAGGTGCAATTACAGGTTTAAATCTGTATCCAAATCCTGCTTCTGATCGTGCAACTATTGTCTTCAATGGTACTGAAGGTGCTGACTTCAACTTGAAAATGGTTGATGTTATCGGTCGTACTATCATGACTGAGCGCGGAACAGCTACTAATGGTCTTAATCAGAGAGAAGTAAACGTAAGCCAAATGGCTTCAGGTATCTACTTCATCATCATTGAGACGAACGAAGCAGTTGAGCAAATCAGAATGATTGTTGAATAAAAATTAATTGGGAAGGGGGAGAAACACCCCCTTCCTTTTATCAAAGTGTAAGAAGATTGATTTTAACATAATAAAAGGGATTAATTTCTCTAAAAATTTGAATGATATCCAAAATACCTTATAATTGTACAAACACAAAAATTCAAAAAAAATAGTCATGAAAAAAACATTATTTAACGCCTTACCGCTGGTAGTTTTTATGGTGATGTTTGCTTTACCTCTTCTGGCACAAAAGAGTAATCCGAATGTACCAATTGATGGTGGCTTAAGTCTACTATTGGCAGCCGGTGCAGGTTATGGCATCAAGAAAATTTACAACAAGAAAAAGGAGGATTAATTCTCTTTTTCTGAAATAGATTTAAAGGTCGGCATATATTGCCGACCTTTTTATTTTGGAATTTGTCCAAGCTTATTAATTTAGCCGGATGTTTCGCACTCTCGAAAAAGATCCCAAGCAAAAGGCTATCCTTGTTTTTGTCGTTAAGGCACTTCTTCTTTATATCTTATGGTTCATCGCTTATGATTTTATCATTGCTCCTAATCAAAAACTGGATGATTACTTAAATTATAGAGTGGCAACGGATGCAGGTTTTTTACTACGTATAGGAGGAATGGAAGGCGGAACACAAGCAGGATTTCATCAAACAATTGTTTGTATAAAAAATCAAACAGTAGTTGGCGTAGGGAATCCTTGCAATGGACTCGAGCTATTTGTCCTGTTTGCAGGTTTTATCATTTGTTTCCCGGGTCTCTGGAAGAACAAATGGTGGTTCATTCTTGTAGGTATGGTTTTAATACATTTCATCAATGTCCTCAGAACCGTTGCACTTTCACTAATTCAGTATAAAGCGCCTGAATATCTTGATTTCAATCATCATTATACATTTACAATTATAGTTTACTCCGTTATTTTTTTTCTATGGATTTTTTGGACCAATCGCTATAGCAACCTTCATCTTCTATTGAATACAAAAAAAAATGATGGATAGAATCATAGCAAAAACTCCAAATTTTATTCGATGGACTTTGATCCTACTGTTTTCTCTTTCTTTGGTTTTTGTTGGATTTAAAAGAGAAAAAAACTTGCTGCTCTTAGAAAAGGGTTCATTCATGTTCATCAAAAGATACCCAAAAAAGGAAGTAGCACAATTCGAAAAAACGGCAATGAAAGGTACATTGGGAATCAAAATCCCAATTAAACTACAATCTGCAGTATTTTTCAGCTTACTCTTTCTTGTTCTAACATCGATGATCCTCTACTTTTATTCTAAATCTACTTTTATTGCTCAGCTCATAGCTGTTCTTTATTTCATATATATGCTACTGAGTTTTTTCCTCTTAAAAATGGGTGATTGGGGAGTAGACTATCGACTCAGCACAGGACTATCACATTATTTGGAAGATTTATTCTTATCGCCCTTCATCGTTCTTGCAATAGCGGCGATAATAAAAGCTTTTGATTTTATTAAAACGAACAAAACTGAAAATCTTTCGTAAAAATTGATTCTTGCAAAAAGCTAAATGAAAGTTAATATTCTAATACCGGTATTTAATGATTGGGAATCGTGTTCCCGACTCATTCAGGATATTGATTTAGAATTTTCAAAAGAAAATTCATTTTTAGTACATTTTTTTATAGTAGATGATTGTTCGACAGATCCTATTCCAAACATTTTTTATGAGCAATTAAAAAATATCGAACTCATTACTTTAAATCGAAACATAGGTCACCAACGTGCCATTGCAATTGGTCTATGTTATATCAATGAACAAGCAGCTTGCGATTTTGTTATAGTGATGGATGGAGATGGTGAAGACAAGGCAAGTGATATTGCTGCTTTGTTGAGCAATGCAAAGGAGCAAAAAGATAAAATAATCTTCGGCACAAGAAAAAAACGCTATGAAGGATTTTGGTTCAGGTTATTTTACATCCTATATAAAAGTATTTACAGATTGCTAACTGGAAAAAAAATCAGCTTTGGGAATTTTTGTGCCATTCCCTTTTCCAAAGTAAATAATTTGGTGTTTGTTTCCGACATTTGGAATCACTTCTCTGGAGGCATCATACGATCTAAACTTAGTTACACTTCTATTGATATAGACCGAGGAACGCGGTACCATGGAAAATCAAAAATGAACTTTTTCAGTTTAGTCATACATGGATTAAGTGCCATCGCTGTATATACGGATGTGCTTGCCGTTAGAATACTATTCTCCACTTTTGGATTAATATGCTTATCCTTGCTTGGAATACTTATCGTTACAGGCATCCGCTTCTTTACTCCGTTTGCAATTCCCGGATGGGCATCCTTCGTGGTATTGAGTTTCCTAATATTAATCTTTCAAGCTTTTCTTATTTCATTGTTATTATTATTTAATGTACTTAACTACCGAACTCAGCGCCATTTCATCCCTGCTCTCGAGTATAAAAATTTCATCGTGAATAAAAATGGGAGATTCTGAACACTACATAGGCAATGAACTGGAGCTTTTCAGTCATGCACACAACTGGAAAGGATATTATAAAAAGCATTTAAGTCCCTTTATTCTAGGAAAAGTTCTGGAAGTAGGTGCAGGAATCGGAGAAACCACCTTGCACCTATTCAACAGCCATGTAGATTCCTGGCTATGTCTTGAACCCGATGCCTCTTTAGCAACAAAAGTCCAAGAAAAACTAGACACTCATCGACTACCTAACAATTGCAGTCTTCACGTTGGAACTACCAATGATATTACTTCCTCTAATACCTATGACACGGTCATTTACATCGATGTCATAGAACATATAGAAAAAGATCAGGAAGAAATCCAACGGGCTTCAAAATTATTAAAGTCTGGAGGACATCTTATCATACTTGTACCCGCACATCAATGGCTATACAGTCCTTTTGATAAAGCTATAGGTCATTTCAGAAGATATAACAAAAAAAGATTATTGCAAGTGATCCCATCAGAACTGAAAAAAGAAAAATTATTTTTTCTTGACAGCCTCGGCTTGCTTGCGTCGCTTACCAATAAGTTTTTTTTAAAAAAAGAGTACCCGACTATAGCTCAAGTGAAATTCTGGGATAAAATGATTGTACCGATTTCAAAATTAACGGATCCGCTTATTGGTTTTTCAAGTGGTAAATCACTAATCGGAGTGTGGAAAAAGCAATGAAACTAAATTCTGCAAAAATATCTCCGGGACTGCTCTTAACAATCATCATTGCATTGATGACTGTCAGTCTTTTACTTCTTCGACTCAGCCTTGCATTTTCTTATTTACCGGAGATTGGAGGTGTGTCAATAAATGTCATGTATGGCATTATACGAATTTTATCGGGAAGCGATCTTTATACCAATCCGGAGCATGCACCCTTTCCAATAATTCAATACATGCCCTTGCATTTTCATCTGGTTGCATTGATAGGAAAAGCCATGATGATTTCGAAAGATATCCATGCTATGACTGTATTGAACAGACTATTCTGCTTAGCATTGGACATTTGTTCTACGCTATTAATTACTCGAACACTGATTAAAACACTTTCCCTAAAATCTAATATCGCCTGGCCGCTTTCTTTTATTTATTTTTTATCTATACCCAGCATCATATTTGGAAGAGTTGACAATCTTTATTTGTTTTTATTCATCGCAACAATTTCCATTTTACTAAAAAATATCATTAGATCAGAAAACAATAATAATTCGATGAAAGCTGTTTTTATTGCAGGAGTTGTTTGCGCTCTGGCAATATGTACAAAACAAACCGGAATATTCTTATTAGTATTCTGCAGCATTTTCTTTTTGTTTATATCCAAATCTCTCAAAACAATTTTAATTTTTTATGCAGGACTTCTTCTTTCCGGATTCATTGTGTCCTTGTGGCTTTTTCCCGTTTCAATCGAAGCATTTAAATTAAACATCATTGATGGTGTAAGAAACGGACTAAATGTAAATTGGTTTATAGAAGTTATTTTGAAAAACTTCTTTATGAAATTTTCCTATGTATTAGCCATGGGATTACTAACAGCCATTTTACTATACAAAAACCGGCATCTCAAAACTGCAGCATTTCTAAGTCTAGGAATTATCTGGTATTTTTTAATTGCAAGTTTGAGTGCATTCAAAGCAGGATCCGGACCCAATTACTATCTTGAGTTCATCGTGCTTTCTCTTTTCGGAATATCTATTCTAATCAAAAATACTTCGTTCATCAATTCTACCGGAACACTATTCGCTTTGATACTTTCTCCATTCTTCTTAATAGCAGCTGCCAATGATAAAGGCTGGGGAGATTTAGGCATGATGAAAAAATCAAAGAAAGATTATTTTAATTGCATCGAAGTTGCTGAATACATCAAGCCAAAAATTAAGTTAGAAGAATGGGTACTTAGCGATTTCCACAAAGAGAACTCACTTAATTTGATGCTTTCAGACCAAGCATTATTTCCATGCAGAGAAGTTGCTTTATACTTTACCCGACCACAAGGTGTCTTTCATTTCTCGGAATTTAAAAAATTGATTGAAAATGGGAGCGTTTCCTTTTTAATTACATACAAGGAAGATACGCTAAGCGAATTCATCGATGTACCGCTTTTAAATTACAGCGCCGATACAACGATAGGAAACTATGCTATTTACCGGCTCGCGGATAAAAATTAATTGCTACGAGCTTTTCTAAGTACAATATTAGAACAAATTGAAAAGAAATATTTAATGTCCGTTAAAAAAGGTTTTTTCTCATAAGCTCTTAAATACTTCAACTCAGACTCAATAATTTCATCCAAGGTATTTGGCATATCCACATAAAAAGGAGGTAATAATCCAGGCTTGGAATAAATTCTTTTTTCTTGCAATTCCTTTGTGTACAAACCATAATAATGCTTACTCAATGGTCGTACTCCTACAATTTTCAAATCCCCTTTAAAAATATTGATTAACATGGGCAATTCATCTAACCAAGTACGACGCATAAATTTCCCCCAACTTGTAATTCTAAAGTCGTCCGCGAATTTTCCACCAGCTGCTAATTTATTCTGACTATAAATGTATTCTTGCAAATATTCTGCGTACGGATACATTGTTCGAAATTTGTACACTTGAATTATTTTACCCTCTTTTCCAATTCGGTTCATTGTAAAAAGTGGTCCATAAGAAGGCGTTAAATCAAAATGAGGCTGACGTTCTTTTTTACCAATGAAATAGGTATAATTTCCAATGGCCTTTACTTCAACAATTTTAAACCCGCAAGACGCAAGGCGGCCCAATGCTTCCGCTTTAGACATTACACGATTACGACCATTGGTAACGAAAAAATATATTTTTTTTAATAAAGGAAGTTTCGGAAATACTCTTTTGAAAATAAAATCAAAAATAAAATACAAATGAGCGAAACCTGGTACAAACTTCTTCAATAAACGATACCTTCTTTGCTCCTGAGTTTCTACAAAGCCTGCATAAATACCACCCAAAGGCAGTTTTTCATTAATTGCTTCCTGAAACTTATTAATGAAGCGGATATCATTTATCTTTTTTAGATTAATAATCGCTTGTGATGAAGACCCCTCCAAATTCTCAACATTAAAAGAAGTGGTCGTTATCATGATCTTGGTATGTGCAGACTTTAGATCAGCATACTTCCCAAGAAACTTTCTAACTTCCGGCTGTATATCCTTTAAGAGGGCGTCTTTCATAATTAATTTTCTGAATCTATTCAATTTACTAATGCCACCTGTATATCAAAGTAGATATTCTGCAAGTCGGTAAATTCAGAGGGTAAACTGCTCATTCGATAGGGTAAAACAACTTCGCTTTTTTTCTACTTCCCGAATGCCACGTAAACTTACAAAACGAATCAAAACAAGTCAAGTCTTACAATGAAAAACAACGGTTTAATTCACAAAAATAATCCGCGAAACCAAAGATTAAAACTTAAAATAATGATAATCAATAATCTGCACAAAACATATTTGTGAAAAACTAACAATAAAAAATAGAAAGCTTACAGTTTTACGAGACAAAATACATCTTATACAACATGCGAACACCAAAAAGTAGCAGCCCTGCACCACTCACCCTGTTTACCCAAATCAGAAAGCCGGGCTTTAAGAATGTTCGAAGGCGGGAAGCGGTCCAGGCCTTTAATAAATCCGACAAAAAAACAGTGGCTAAGGCAGAAGAAAAAAATATAACGGTATGCGTATACGAAAAACTTTTACCTGAAGAAACCGAACCTGAAACTCCCACCCAAAATATCAATACGAATGGATTCAAGAAATTCATGGCGAATCCTTTTATCAAATCAACAAAAGGAGATTTGTTGGGTGAAGACAAATCTAATTCAGATGATTTTATTTGTGGTTTCTTCAAAATGGTAATGACTCCAAAAACAATGAGCAAAATTCCGCCGGCAAGACCTATTTCAATCTGATAAGTATTCATAATTCCAATTGCCACACTACTGAAATAAGTAATAATAATATACAATCCATCACTAATTAGTACACCAACAGCTAAAAAAATCGCACTTCGAAATCCTTTTTTAATACTTGTATCCAAGAGCAGGAAAAACACAGGACCCACCAACAATGACAATACAAATCCGAGTGTAACTCCTGAAATAATCGCTTCAAGCATTTCACGAAACTAAACAATTTTTTATTTTACTCGGTCCCGACAAAATACCGCGGATAAAAAAATAGTAATAGGATAGTAAATTTTATCTTATTCATAGTTTAGCCCGCAGATGATTGAAAAAGAATTAGTACTTTTGAAACATGTATAAACTGCTTGCAACACTCTTCGCCTTCACCATCCTTTTTAGTTCTTGTGACAACGAACTTGATATACTTGAAGATTATAAAGAAATACCCATCATTTATGGATTGATCAATCCAAGTAGTACTACCCATCAAATTCGGGTTCAAAAAGCTTACTTAGGTGTCGGTAACGCATTACTGATGGCACAAAATTCTGATAGTCTTTACTATGATACTGCAATTGTCAAACTATATCTTGAAAAACTAAATCTAGGTTCTGTTGTTCAATCCTATCAATTCCAACCACAAAATTCCAGCAAAAACGAAGGATTATTTACGGATCAAAACCACTATATTTTTAGTTTGTCCAATACACGACTAGACCCAAATGCCCTGTATCGCTTGAGATTTCAAAATATCCAAAGTGGAAAAGTGGTAACGGCAACAACCCGAATCATTGAACCCATCTTTCAAAAAACGCTTAGTTCCACCACTCGGATAAATTTAGCAGATGATGATCCTTATAAAATCCGCTTTAATAGTTCTAAATACGGTAAAATGTATGGCTTAATCATGCGTATCCGCTATACTGAAACGAAAAAGCTGACACAAGCCATTACTCTCAAATATGAGGATTATCTGTTACCATTTACAACCAGTAGAACCACAAGTGGTGGCGAGGAATTATTCTTTCTACTTGATGGCCCGAGTATATTTCAATTTTTAGGAACCAAAATAAAAACAGATACCACCGTTACGAGAAGATTACAGGATTTTAAATCTGACTTTTTATTTACCGCAGGAACTGATGATTTCTATAATTATGTTCAAATTAACGCGCCAAACAACACGGTAAATTTCATCCCCGACTTTACAAATTTAAGTGAAGGCAAAGGCATTTTTACATGTCGTTTGGATACTACTATTACCGCCATTCAATTCAATGAAGTCACTTACGATTCCTTGGTTAATGGAAAGTACACTAGGCATATTTTCGAATAAACCACTGACAAAATGACAATGTGGCAGTAATCTTTTTGTCTTTTTTCCTTAATTCTGTCAATGTAACGCAGTATTTCCGATGGCATAATGCTTGAGTAGTCATTTTTCAAATAATTAAAATCATGAAAAAAGTAATAGGAATTGACCTTGGTACAACCAACTCATGTGTTGCCGTGATGGAAGGAAATGAGCCGGTGGTGATACCAAATAGTGAAGGACGCAGAACTACTCCGTCCATCGTAGCTTTTATTAAAGATGGCGAACGAAAAGTAGGAGATCCTGCTAAACGTCAAGCCATTACAAACCCAACACATACCATCTCTTCCATTAAGAGATTTATGGGTGAATCTTTTGACAAAGTAACTTTAGAAGCTTCTCGAGTACCCTATGAGGTAGTGAAAGGCGATAACAATACACCTCGTGTTAAAATCAACGACAGACTTTATACTCCACAAGAAATTTCTGCCATGATTCTTCAAAAAATGAAGAAAACGGCTGAAGATTATTTAGGCTATGAAGTGAGTGAAGCTGTTATTACTGTACCTGCTTATTTCAACGATGCTCAGCGCCAGGCAACCAAGGAAGCAGGTGAAGTTGCAGGATTAAAAGTATTACGAATCATCAATGAGCCTACCGCCGCAGCACTTGCCTACGGTCTCGATAAAAAACATACCGACAATAAAATCGCAGTATTCGATTTAGGTGGTGGTACTTTTGATGTTTCTATTTTGGAATTAGGAGATGGGGTTTTTGAAGTAAAATCAACCAACGGCGATACACATTTAGGTGGTGATGATTTTGACCAAGTCATTATTGACTGGATGGCAGATGAATTTAAAAGTGATGAAGGTATCGACTTGCGTAGAGATCCGATGGCTTTACAACGCTTAAAAGAGGCTGCTGAAAAAGCTAAAATTGAATTATCAAGCTCCACTCAAACTGAAATCAATTTACCGTACATCATGCCGGTAGATGGTATTCCAAAACATCTTGTAAAAACACTTACTCGTGCCAAGTTCGAACAACTTGCCGATAAACTTATCCAACGCACATTGGAGCCTTGTAAAAAAGCCTTGGCTGATGCTAAAATTTCTGCTAGTGAAATTAACGAGGTTATTTTAGTGGGTGGATCTACACGTATTCCTGCTATTCAGGAATTGGTAGAAAAATTCTTTGGTAAGAAGCCTTCAAAAGGTGTAAATCCGGATGAGGTGGTTGCAGTAGGTGCAGCAATTCAAGGAGCGGTATTAACAGGAGAAGTTAAAGATGTGTTATTGTTAGATGTGACTCCTCTTTCTTTGGGTATTGAAACAATGGGTGGAGTTTTAACGAAACTAATCGAATCCAATACCACCATTCCTACTCGAAAGTCAGAAGTTTTCTCGACGGCTTCCGACAATCAACCTTCGGTAGAAATACATGTTTTGCAAGGAGAGCGTCCAATGGCGAAAGATAACAGGACCATTGGAAGATTTCATTTAGACGGCTTCCCTCCTGCCCCACGCGGCATACCACAAATCGAAGTAACTTTTGATATCGATGCCAATGGAATTTTACACGTTACTGCAAAAGATAAAGCAAGTGGTAAATCACAAAACATCCGCATTGAAGCTTCTTCCGGATTGACCGACGAAGAAATTCAAAGAATGAAAAGTGAAGCTGAAGCGAATGCTGAAACAGATAAAAAGGCGAAAGAAGAAGTTGAAAAAATCAATCAAGCGGATTCATTAATCTTCAACACTGAAAAGCAATTGAAAGAGTTTGGTGAAAAAATTCCGGCTGATAAAAAGTCAAACATTGAAGCAGCGCTTACTCAGTTAAAAGATGCACATCAACAAAGAGATTGGGCCGCTATTGAAACAGCAACTACAACCCTAAATTCGGCTTGGGAAGCAGCTTCTAAAGACTTGTACGATGCATCGCAGCAAGCAGGTCCACAAGCGCAAGCTGATGGTTCAGAAGCTGAACAAGCAACTGCAAGTGATAATGTAACAGACGTAGATTTTGAAGAAGTAAAAGAGAAGTAATTTTTTAATAATAATAGGAAAAGCCATTGTAGAAATACGATGGCTTTTTTTTGCTTTGGGCTATGGGCTGTGAGTAATGAGTATTGAGTTTTGAGTTGAAATTAAAAAAATAGAATTATTCTGAATATACCCTTCTACAGGCTCAGGGCAAACGGATGGATACGGATCCTAAGGATCTACAGATGGTTTAGCTCACAGCGCAGAGCACATGGCCCACAGCACATAGCTAAAGCTTCACTGCTCTAGCAGCAACGAATGCTTTAAAATAAACATCCATGGGATCATTATCACCCCAATCATCTTCGAAAAGATCGGTTAAAACAAATCCATTTTTTAATAGATCTGAGATTTGGTGCTGTAAAGAATGCCCATAAATAAGTGGTTCATTTTCTTTGGTATAAACGCTTCGTTCTTCCTCTGTAAGTGAATTGATATCCGAATAGGGCATTTTGTATTTCAAGGTGAAAATATTCGTGATGGGATCTTTAAATAGCAACATACTTTCTGCTTTGGTAAATCCCCACATGAGAACAGCTCCTTTTTTCATAATACGAGAACAATCGTTCCAGACAGAATTCAAATCTGGAATAAAGCAATTGGAGCAAGGATGAAAAATAAAATCAAAATAATCAGATGGTAAGGATGTCATATCCATCATATTTCCTTTGATGGCGTTAATTTTCAAATTAAATTTTTCGGCAGTTTCAATATCACGCCTCAATTGCTCCTCAGAAAAGTCGTACACCGTCACCTCAGCACCGGCTGCTGCGAGTGCAGGAACTTGTTGGCCTCCTCCCGAGGCTAATGCCAATACCTTGGCTCCTTTCAAATTTGGAAACCAATGCAACGGCACCGGTGTTGTTGGAGTAAGTACTATGTTCAACACACCTGACTGAGCTGCTTCAATTTGCTCTGCAGTAAAAGGGATCGTCCATCGATTACCTTTTTTTACCTGGTCATTCCAGGCTTGCTCATTGTATTGAAGAATATCCAAGGACTATAAAAAATTTAATCGTGCCATAAATACTTCCTTGTATGACTTACCGATTGGAATCGTTTTGTCTCCGATAAGTACTGTATTTTCGTCCAATACATTGATCTTATCAAGTGGAATAATATAACTTCTATGCACGCGTAAAAATTTACTTGCAGGCAATTTCACTTCAATATCTTTCATGGTTGAGTGAATGACAAACTGATCGGAAGTAGTTTGAATAATTACATAATTATCCATGGCTTGAATCCACGAAATATTATCTAAATACACCTTCACCAACATCGAACCTTTCTTTACAAAGAAGGAATTATTGATAATTTGATTGTCAAGGAAAGTAGCTTGCTGCGAAGCTTCAGCCACCTTCTCGGTCGCGGCTTGCTTATCTGAAAGGACAATCGCGCAACCTAAAAACTGGTTCTTTTCGTCGTGTATTGGAGCTGCAGAAGCAGAAATATTATAACTGGTATTATCGCGCTTCACTATGATAAAACAATCTTTGTTTTCCCAGGCTTCATTCTTTCGCATGCTTGTAAGCAGCTCCTCCTTCTTAATGGCAACACCACCTTCTATTTCCAAAACAAAAAGTTGAAAGGCATCCATTCCGATAGCAGTGCTTGTTGAATAACCCAATAGATTTTCTGCTTTTTCATTCAGATATGAAACTCTTCCGTCTGTATCCACCACACAAATGGACTCCTCTACTCTGGCGAGGGCATTTTCCAACCGATGGTGATTCTCACGCATTTCACGATCGCGGGAGAATTTAAACAAAGCCATTTCAACCGTAGTTTTTAAATCCGATTCATTAAACGGCTTCACGATATACCCATATGGTTCGGTAACTTTCGCTCTGTCGAGTGTAATTTGGTCAACATACGAGGTTAGAAAAATTACCGGAATATTGTATTTCTCGCGGATATGTTCAGCAATATGAATTCCATCTTCTTCACCTTTTAATTTGATATCAAGGAACACTAGATCCGGTTGAATCTCTTCTAATTTTTCATAGGCAGAAGCGGCAGAAGAAGCGGTTGCCGGGACTTCATAACCTAATTTTTCTAATGATTTCTGAATGTCTTTTGCAACAATACTTTCGTCTTCAACGACAAGAATTCGGGTTTTGCTCATGCTTGTTTTGTCTATTAACTTACGCGTTTAAAATTAATAATATATTTCACTCCATTATTGACTGATGTAACAATCTCCATTTTACCCTCCAACTGATCCGTTAATGCCTGAATCAATTGAATTCCTAATGAATCTGAAGTCTCCAACGAGAACCCTTCCTCCATTCCGACGCCATTATCACTGATTACGAGGCGGAAACGATCAGGTTCCGTTTGATTTAATTCAATCAGTATCTCCCCGTGCTCTATGTTTTTAAACGCATGTTTAAGTGAATTGGATACAATTTCGTTGATGACTAAACCGCAAGGGACAGCAGTGTCAATATCCAAAGATATTTTCTCTGCATGAATTATCAAAGAAACCTTTTCATTGGTAACTTTAAAAGACTGCATTAGGTTCTCAGAAAGTCTTCGAATATAATCATCAAAATCAATTTTTGAGAGTCCATCTGATTGATAAAATCGTTCATGAATGAGTGCCATACTCTTGATCCGATCCTGACCTTCTTTTAACGCTTTATATGCATTTTCATCTGCCACATAGCTTGTTTGGAGGTTGAAAAGACTAATTATTATTTGCAAATTATTTTTTACCCTATGATGAATTTCACGAAGCAACAATCCCTTTTCTTCCAGAGCAGATCTAATTTGCTCTTCCATGTGTTTACGCAGTGTAATATCCGTATCGATTACCACAATATTTTTCAATTGCCCTTTTTCATTCAAGATGGGAGTTAACGTAGAAGAGGCCCATCGATGCTGACCATTTTTATGTGTTATTTCAGACTCATAAATGAAAGAACGACGCAATCGAATACAATCTTCCAAGTGGAACAATACATCTGTATTCGTAGTTAAATCATTTAAAGTTTTCCCATTAATAATTCTTGTTTCATCCAATGAATATCCGGTCATTTTGGTGTATCCGGTATTCACCCATTCCAATTCCTGATGTTCATCAAAAATCATTACAGCGTTATCCGTTTCAGAAGCCACTAATGATAGCTTCGCCAATTCTAGATTTTTGGCTTGCAGCTCTCTTGTTCTAGATTCTACCTTCTTTTTTAAAAGATCCTGACTTTTACGCAAAGATCGCGTACGCACTCGATAGGCCAACATCACTGAGCCGGCTCCTACCACTACATAAAGCAAATAGAAAAATGGCGTTTTCCAAATGGGCGGTAAAATGGTAAAACTATAAGTAACAGGAATACTCCAATCCTTACCATTGGCGCTAGCCTGCACTTTGAAAATATACGATCCCGGAGGAATATTTGAATAACTAGAAATTGCATTCTTTGTTGGCGGAGACCAAGACTCTTCACTTCCTTCCAGCAAATAACGAAATTCTACCTCTTCAGGTGCTGTCAAATAAATGCCATTGCAGAGAAAACTCAAGTGATTGCTATTGTGAGGCAAGACTAATTCTTCCGGTAAACCACTATGCTGATTCACTTTAAATTTCTTCTTCTTCCAGTTCGTGTTTTCTAAAAATAATTGCACGTTATTGATAGAAACCAAAGGCATTGTAACCGGTAATTCTCCGGCTTCCGGATTATATCGAATGGCTCCATTTACAGTACCGAACCAAATATTCCCTGCTTTATCTTCGCAGGCAGCATTACTTTCCACTCCCAAAAATCCATTGCTTTTATCATAATGAACTGAAACAATAAGCCCTTCTTCAATGTACTTTTTCCAATTTATTTTATCAATTCCTTCTGCAGTTCCCAACCATAAATTGTCCTTGCTGTCAATAAAATTAAACAATATTTTTTCATTGCTCAATCCGCTTTTCTTATTCAAAATAACAATTGGATTTGATTGTTTTAAGGGATTGTGACGAATCACACCAAACTCATAAGTACTCACAATTAAATTTCCATATTTATCATTGATTATGGATGTAACCGGTACTTTAGGTAAACGATTCGCTTCGTTAAAACTTTTCGCTTGATTTTGATCCAAAGAATACAATCCTTTCAAAGTACCCACCCATATCACACCGTGTATATCTTCAAACAAGACACGCACTTTATCATTTGACAATCCCTGATTGATACCAATTTTAATAACCTGGCCATCCGGCATATATTTATAAATCCCCTTATCCGTACCGAAATAATTATTTCGATTTTTATCCTGAAGAAAAGTATAAATAATTAACGATTGTAATTCAGGATAAAGTAAATCTATGCGATTGTTCGTCGGATTGAATCGTGCAGGACCATTGGTAGTTCCCATCCATATAAAACCGTCTTTATCTGAATTAATACTCCAAATAGTATTGCTTTTCAATCCATCTTTAGTAGAGAAATTACTAAATATATTATTCTTGAAGTAATTTACTCCTCCGGCCAACGTCCCGAACCAAATTCCACCGCTTGTATCAGGATAGATTGACAAAACATTACTTTTCGACATTCCATCTGCATTCGTATAAGAAACAAATCTATCGCCATTGTACTTATACAATCCATTCAGCGTTCCCAACCAATAATTACCTTCACGATCTTCAAAAAGTGCTTTCACAATATTAGAATTAATCCCCTCATTCATCTGGACCGCCTCGAATTGATTTCTTACGAACTTAGCAATACCACCACCGTAAGTTCCTACCCAAAAATTTCCGGAATGATCCAAAGTAATACTTTCTATTCGCTCATTAGGTAGTCCATTTTTCTTGGTATAATTAATAAACTTTTCACCGTCCCAAACACTAACGCCTTCGTATGTACCAAACCAAATGTTCCCTTTTTTATCTTCTTTTACACAATATACGATGTTGCTTAACAATCCGTTTTCACTTGTTAAGTTCGTAAATTTTTTCCCATCAAACATACTTATGCCGCCTATAGTAGCAATCCACACTCTTCCTTTACTATCACAGAGTAAATCAAAAACATTATTATTTACAATTCCTTTCGCTTGTGTAATGTTGTAAAAATTCTTCCCGTCAAATCTCGAAATTCCTTCAGAAGTTCCGATCCACAAATTTCCTTTTTCATCTTCGCAAATGGCGTTAATATTATCGCTTAATAATCCATCATTCGTCGAAAAATAAGAAAACCCGGTACCACTAAATTTCACGAGGCCCTTTCGAATCGTTCCAAACCAAATATTTCCAAATCGATCTTCGAATATCGACTTAATCGGATTGTTGTATAATACATTCCCCTGATCAAATCTTGTAAAGGTCTTTCCATCAAAACGGCAGCCTCCACTCATTGTACCAATCCAAAGACGTCCAATTTTATCCTGATAAATAGAATTAATGTGATTTCCGGGCAAACCCTGTTCTACAGTATAATTTACCGTGTTAAATCTCTGTCCATTAACATTTAATGCCAATAACAGAAAGAAAAAAGGAAGGAGAGAATATCGTACGATTAATTTCACAACTGTGTAAGTAACTTGCCTGATTAATTATTTTGTGCCACAATGTTAAGGAAAAGGGGAATTTGAACCCACTCTTACATCAAAACAGATAAGAAAGTTCAACTAATTCAGAGATAAAATTGAAATTCACCCCTAAAAACTGGTTATTAACAAATCAATTGAATAGATTTGGAAAAAAAGCCAAATTTTAATAAACTTACACTTGCAATGTATAGGTATAACATTGTACATTTGCTCGAGACGTTTTATATATACCAAAACCAAAAATAATAAATCAAATAAAAATTATGACAACAAAAATTACTCAAGGAGTGTGGAAGTACGTTTTAGGCGTGTTTCTGGCAGTGACGAGTTTAAGCGCCGATGTATTGGCCCAAACCGTTACTATTGTCCCTTCCGGACCGATTGTTTGCGCTGGTACCAAGTTAGATGCTGTGGTTACTGGATTGAATGGACCTTTAACGTATCAATGGAATGGCGGTGCAACCACATCTTCTATTTTTATTAATCAGACAGGATTTTACAGAGTTTCAGTATGGGGTTTTGTAAATGGCGTTCAAATTCGTGTTCGTAGTGCATGGACACCTTTCTTAGTTGTACCAGGAACCAATGCAAGTATCAATCCTGCAGGTCCGGTCAATGTTTGCCCAGGACAATCAGCTACCTTAATGGGCAGCGGTGGCCAATTCTTCAGCAGTTATGCATGGAGCAATGGCGCTACCACTCGTAACATTACGGTTAATCAGTCAGGTACGTATACTTTAACCGTTACGAATAGCTTTGGTGCTTGCAGCACAGGAACAAGCGCTTCAGTTGATGTTAATGTATTTGATCCGGGCTATCAGCCTGCAATCACTGCATTGAGTCCAATCACTGTATGTCAGCCAGGTTTTGTAGACCTTGAAGGCCCAGCAGGTTTCAGTTCTTATTCTTGGTCAACAGGAGCTACTGGTCAAAGCGTTAGCGTATTGATGGATGGTTCTGGTGCTGGTGCAATTTTAGATACTCAAACGGTAACCTTAACAGTGAGCATTAACAACGGACAGTGTTCATTCACGAATACAGGTGTTGTACTTCGTTCTGTTCGTCAGCCTGAATTATTGACTAATTACTGTGGTAATTTAAATCTTGGTGTTAATGATAGTATCAAAAGTGGCTTAGTATTAACTTACACTTCTGCTCCTCAATATCAGTTTGAATTTGAAGAAACGACTAACCCTGGACTAACTTGGTCACACATCAGCAACAACCGTTGGTGCCGCTTAGCAGATGTTTCACCTGCTCTTCAATCAAACAAGTTCTATTTAGTTCGTGTTCGTGCTGTTGTTGACGGAACTCCCTATTGCTATGGTGATCCTTGCGTAATTGGAACTCTTGGTACTCCAAGCGTATTTGATGCAAATCGTTTAGCTGATGGATTTACTTCCGGAGTATTCCCGAACCCTTCTGCTGAGTCATTTAACTTAGTATTACGTGGATTTGATGTTGATCAAAACATCGTAGTTCGTGTAACTGACATGGCTGGAAGAACTGTTGATACTTTTAACTATGATGCACATGCTGGCATGATGACTTTCGGTCAGGAATTGTCGAATGGCATTTACATGGTTTCTGCTCAACAAGGCGAGAAGACTAGTCAATTGAAGATTGTAAAAACTAACTAATAACTAAAAAGATTAATTTAAACCTTTAATCTGCTTGCATAAGAAAGGCTCCGAATCTCGGAGCCTTTCTTATTTTTGATACATTCATAGCTATATAATATGCACAAGCCATCTATCAGAGTTGCTGCAGGTATTATTTTCAACCGAGAAAATAAGTTTCTTATAGCTCGAAAAATAACAGGAACGCCCAATGCAGGATTGTGGGAATTTCCAGGAGGGAAGGTTGAAGAGAATGAAAGTGATTTTGATGCTTTACATAGGGAAATAAAAGAAGAGTTGAATATTTCCATTGCTAATTTGATTACTTGTTTTGGGTATTCTTATTCCTATCCTGAAATAGACATTGACTTTCGCTTCTTTACTTGTGAACAGAGAGACGGGATTTTTAGTCTAAAAGATCACAATGCCATTCAATGGATAACATTCGAAGAACATACACGCTTTCATTTCGCCCCTGGCGATGTGCCTGCCCTGAGTTTGCTACAAATACATCTTGAGAAATATTAATTGTGATGGAATTCTCCATGTGTAATTCAATGCTTCAGTATATTTAATAAAACCAAAACATCCATAAAAAAGCCTGCATTGAATTAACAACCTGAGGACTTCCTACTGGCATCCGCACTTGGACATCCAAAAAAATTTCATAAAACCAAATTTTGTTTTTATTTCAGCATACTATTTTTTGAGGAAAATAATGTTCGGGAAAAGTAGAGAATTATTTGTCAAAAAAAATATATGATTATTATTTTAGCACGGAGGCACAAAGCAAACACGGGGTCTCACTGAGGCTAGTGCTTAGAAAAATAATTCTCAATAAAACCAAATAATATTCTTAGAGTCGATGTATTATTTTATTGAGAAAAATAATTGCAGAAGTCAAAAAAAAGCCAGGATTGAATTCTCAACCCGGGCTCTTCTGATTATTATTTTCAAACTACTGAATCACTAATTTCTTTACTGTTTTCCCTGCATCTGAAATAATAGATACGTTATAAAGTCCGGATGCAATTTTATTTGTTGAGAAACTGTAGTTTTTTGAATTAAACACATCTGCAAAAACAACTTTACCACAAACATCGGCTAACTCTAAGGTAAGAGACTTAGAAGGATCGGAGGACAATGAAATATTCACTATTTCATTGGTACCTGTTGGATTTGGGAAAAGATTAAAAGCATTTGCTCCATTAACTTCCTGTACAGAAGTAAACATAGCCGTTGGATCCAATACAAACAAACCATTCTGCATATCAGATACTAAGACATTTCCACTCGGTAAATAGGGATATGCACCCCATGCACCTTGATAGGCAGGAGATGGATATGGGCCGCCCAATGCAGTTTGATGATGCGTATCAAAATAACCGATACGAACAGGAGTAGTTGGAACACTTACATCATACACCTGCAATCCATCTTGATAATAGGCGATATAACAAGTAGTACCTACCATGAATGGATTATGTGGCGTAGGACCTACATTACTATTAAAAGTGGACTTAATAGTCAGATTGTTAAAATCAGTTACATCCAAAACTTTTACAGCGAGCCCGTTGGGAACTTCATCCATAAATACCAAGGTAGAACCATCATCCGTCAATGCGCTACTATGATTATAGCCTTGTTGAGGATACGTAGTTAGAGATCCGGTTAGCGTAAAATTATTGGCAACAGAATCGTATTTGAACATAAAGAGTCCATCGTACCCTGCAGAAGCATATACCGTATCATTTCGAATCAACATATCATGCACCGAGTTACTAGGCAATGAAAAATCTGTACTCAATTTTCTCAGAAGTGTAGGTAGTTCCGGATTATTCAAACTTAAAACAGCCATAGAAGTGGCATTTGGAAAAAGACCTCCTTTTACGGATCCGCAATACAATTTATTTCCATCTATAAAAATGGTATGAGATCGTTCGAAGATAGTAGTTGCATCATGCACCACATGTACTGAATCGGGAAGGTACTGAAGATCGACGATTTGGAAACTATTGGGAGACCCATCATCGGATACCAAGTAAGCATAATGACTATAAGTCTTTATTTCGCGCCATATGCACATGTTACGACGACCTGGCACGAAATCCACTTCAATAGGATTTGTTGGGTTTGTTACATCAATAAAATAAACGCCCGAGGTAGCGCCGATAATCGCGTATTCCTTCCCAAGACCATCGTCCCAACCCCAAATACCATTGTAACGAATTCCATAACCCGGCTCAGCCGGAACGGTAAGATCATCCCAATTTGACAAGAGAGAAATGTTTAGTGAATCGTAAACAACTTGAGCTTTAGAAGCGCTAAAAAAGCAAAGAAATGCGATTGAAAATAAAATGATTTTAGTAGATTTTTTATTCATGGTTTTGGATATGTGATGGCTAAGATAAAATTTAATTTCCTGAATAACATCATGGCAATGTATAAATCAAGGAAAGAGTCAACAATGAATGAGATACATCTAGATTCCTTTGAGTTTTTCATTCATGTAAGCAAAGACGCTTTCGTTGAAACTTACTGCGGCAGTATCAATAAACATCGGCTCAATATCAAGTATAAATACCGGCAATTCCTTTAAGTGATATTGAATTTCCTTGCTCATGATCCGCATTAAATCCTTTCGTGTAGTCAATAAAACTACTGGATGATTTTTTTTCAGATTCAAATATTCATTTTTTAATTGGATGGCATCGCCTACTGAAAAGGCATGATGATCGGGAAAAACGCGGGTTTTTAATGAAGAGGTATTCTTTTCAAGAAATTGAATCAAAGGTACTGGTTGAGCGATACCACAAAAAAGAAAAACCGAATAATTCTTCAGCGCATTCAAATGCAATTCACCGGAAATCATTCCAGGCAATGTATCACGGTAATGAATATACGAAAAGTGTAAAGATTGATTGGTTGATAGTTTCATCCTCTGGGCTATTTCCACTTGATGATTTTCAGATAAATCAAAGGGGCATTTCGTCACTACAACAACATCTGCCCGATTTAAACTGCTAATGGGCTCACGTAAATTTCCGGCGGGCAATAAATAATCCTTATAAAAAGGAACATTAAAATCACTCAGTAAAATATTAAATCCTGCTTTTACCCAACGATGTTGAAAGGCATCATCAAGAAGAATTAGATCAGGAACATCTGGGGCAGACAAAATTTTACGAATCCCTTCCACTCTACTTTCACAAACTGCGACCATCAAAGGCAGATTACTATTTGCATATTGCAGCGGCTCATCTCCCACTTCCCTTGCCAAACTTTCCTTATTCACCCATTTAAAACCCTTCGATTCACGACCATAACCGCGACTCAAAATAGCCACCTTGTACTTTCCTGAAAGAATTCCAGCGAGATACAATGTCATTGGTGATTTACCCGTTCCGCCTGTGGTTAAATTACCAATGCAGATGATAGGAAGGTCAAATGATGTTTGTTTCAAAATACCCCAATCGAAAGCTA
>Ga0209181_10001924_pt1 | contig 34792 bp, 35 predicted proteins | sample MAT05_FD_187208 | JGI IMG/M metagenome (GOLD analysis project Ga0209181, IMG submission 187208) | Freshwater microbial communities from Lake Fryxell liftoff mats and glacier meltwater in Antarctica - MAT-05 (SPAdes) (version 2) | ecosystem: Environmental > Aquatic > Freshwater > Ice > Liftoff... | reverse complement strand
AGTTTCTCTACGACTGGTATCCGCGCATTGTGCGCGACACCTGGCGGTCACTTCTGGGACGCGGTGGTGCAGGACTGGCAGCAGGTGCTGATGTATGACCTGGCTGCTCGACTGCTCATCCCTGTTAACAGTCCGGACGGTGGTATCGAATGGGGCGCCACGTTTGGCCGCGTCGAACACGTGCTCAATCGCGAAGCGCACCGTTTGTGGATTGTGTGGCGCGATGAAGCCCTGAGTTCCGGCCTGGGAGCGGGCGAGGCGCTCGCGTTTATCCTCGCTCGCCAGCGTGTGTGGGCCAAAACCGCGAACGTTCTGTGTGATGGCGACACGCCGGTCCGGGCCATTGCGAAAGAACGGAAGCAGCGAGCACGGGCGCGCTGAATCCGTCAGCGCATCCGCTGCACCGGAGGGCGCCTGATCGCCACCGTATAACCATCGCGCGTCAGCAAATCCGTGAGCACTTTCGCCGCATTGTCATCGGCGTGTCGGAGAATACCCGACGCAGCGGCGGCGCTCATCATCTGCGCACGCACCCGGCGTTGTATTATGTCGCCGACCATTTTCTCGAGTCGGCGATCGATCACTACGCCACGACGGCGCACAAGTACGCGCCTTGCCAGTGTCGCACCTGGCAGTCGCAGCTACGGGACATGCGCGGTTAACGCCGCATCGACCGCCGCGCGCAACGTCGCGAGGGACACGGGCTTCTGCAGGACCGCGAGCGCTCCAACTTCCTCAAGCCGTTCCGCGGTCAATACGTAGCTGAACCCGGACATGATGATCACAGGCAATTCTGCCCGTATGCGGTGCAATTCAAACGCGAGCACGTCGCCGGTAAATCCCGGCATGGTCTGATCCGTAATCACCAGATCGACGTCATGGGGATTGGCGCGCACAAACGCCAGCGCGGCGGCTGGTTCGGCAAACACCGTGATGTGAAATCCCATGCGCGTCAAGGCCGTTTCGCTGACGCGCGCCACGCTTGGTTCATCGTCGACCAATACGATGCGGCCGGGTGGCATGGAGTGCTCATCGAACGCGCGCGGTGCCGAGGCTGGTACTACGGCGCGCAAACCTTCGACTGGATCGTTGGCGGGCTGTGCTTGCGACAAACAGGCAATTGACATCTCCGCAGCTGACGGCAGCAATACTTCAAACGTGGTGCTTTCGCCCAGAATGCTCGCAGCGTTCACGGAACCACCATGCGACGCCACGATGCCATGTAGTACTGCCATGCCGAGACCGGTACCGTCGCCGGTTGGCTTGGTGGTGTAGAACGGTTCGAACACGCGTTCGAGCACTTCAGGGGACATACCAATACCAGTGTCTGTAACGCGCAGGCACACCATGAATCCGTTGGATGGCCGGACTCCGGGAGCGGTGCGCGCACTCTCCAGTGTGATAGACAAGCGTCCACCACACTTCGGCCGCATCGCATATTCGGCGTTGCTGGCCAGGTTCAGCAACACCTGTTGCAATTGTGTCGGATCGCCCTGTACGAACGCCGGCATCTCCGCGCCGGAAATTACAATGTCCACCGAACTCGGGATCATGGACCGCAACATTGGCTGCAACTGACGCACCAGATGTGCGACGTCCACAATTTCTTCCCGGCTGCTCGACCGGCGACTAAACGTGAGAATCTGGCGCACGAGGTCGCGCGCGCGTTCGCTGGCGTCGAACACGGTATCGAGATGCACCGCGACGGTGTCAGAATCATGCAACATATCCCGCGCCAGTTCGACGTTTCCCTGAATGACGCCCAGCAGGTTGTTGAAATCGTGCGCAACGCCACCGGCCAGCGTGCCGAGCGATTCCAGCTTTTGCGCATCCCGCACCTGGTCTTCAAGCCGGAGCCGCACCTTTTCGGCTTCTCGCAGGGAGCGCAGATCGCGCAGTACGAGGTGCCAGAGTGTGCGGTCGTCCAGGGGTACCGGCGTGATCTGGGCCGACACCGGAATGTTTTCGCCACTGGCCAGTTCAAACTCGAAGGTGCCTATCGCGCCGCTTTCGGCAAGCTCATTCAGTTCGCGCCACGGGATTTGCGGCAGGATGTAGTACAGTGCGCGAGCGTCTATGCCTGCATCCATCGTTCCTGGGTTCAGTTGCAGCAGCGACCGCGCCGCGAGGTTGATGGTGGAAACCGTCGAACCGTCAATCAACAGATGCGCGTCGGATGCCTCATCAAAGAGTGCGCGGAACTTTCGTTCACTGGTGCGCATTCTGCGTTCACTGGTTGCGAGTTGTTTGTTCGTGCGTTCCAGGATGCGCAGGCGTTGGCGGTGCCCCACATAAACGGCGCCCGTGAGCAGCAGGGCGTACGACAGTACGGCCCACCAGCTGCGCCAGAGCGGCGGCACAACCCGAAAGTGAGTGGCCGGAGAGGCAATGACACGCCCCGCGTAGTCGCGGGCCCACACACGCAGCGTGTAGTTGCCGGTGGAGAGTGATTGATAGTGCGCTTCGGGATTGTCGGTCCATTCTGATGCATCCGCAAATTCGTTGGTGCTGGTATCCATTTCCGTTTGAGCGTTGCCATCCCGGGAAAGACGCACCCGGTATCGCGTGTCATATTCGCGATGATTGGTGACCAGCACCGGCGTGATGGACAAACGCAAATCGCCAGCGCGCAGCTCGTCGCCATTTTGCACTGGTCCTGTCTGCGACTCCGAACTGAGATGCACGTCGAGGACGGACGACGGTGGCGTCACCAGGCGGTTCAATTGAAGCGCACCCACTCCACGCGTGGTGCCTACCCACAGGTTTCCATCAACTGGCACGGGTGAGAGTGCATCAATTTGGGTGGCAGGCAGGCCGTCCTCCTGACTGGTCACCGACAACACCATCCAGCGAGATGGTGCCAACTCGCGCACATTGGCAATAATCAGTCCGAGCCCGGTACCTATCAGCAGCCGACCATCTTCAATACACGCCAGTCGCCGCGCATGAAAACCTCCCATGGTACTCTGCAACGCGGCGGGCGCCGGTACCCATTCCGTATCGGCATCTCGCCAGAATAGATCGCCCGACCCGTTCCCAGCAAACACACGTCCCTTGGACGCAGCCTCGTTGAATCCGCACAGCGCGGTGATCGCTGCGGGCTTGAGCGGCATGAGTGTTTCGGCGGTAGTTGTGGCGGCAGGTACCGCGACTACGCTTGGCGCATCGAACACCACCGCGCGCGGAGTCACCCGGGCGAATCGTTTGGGCGTCGCAACCCACAACATTGGTCCGGTAGCGCCCGTTGCGGATGCCAGCGCGACAATGGGTTCACGGTCGAAGAAGGGAACGCGCTTCCATCTATTGTTGGTCCACCGAAACAGTCCGCTGTCGGTCGCGGCAACTAAAGCCGTTGTTCCATCGGCCAAGGGACCGCGCGCAAACGATCGCACAACGCGCCCTTCAATACCGTCAAACTTTGGCACCAATCGTGCGCCTTCGCGCCGATACGGGCCGCGATCGGTGGCAATCCACAAATCAATGCGCGCGCTGGTCGTGTCCGCATAATTCACAGCACGGTTGATGCTGGACAGCAACGCAAGTGAATGGACCGAAGTAAAGGTCTGCCCCGTTTCGCGCGAGAATTCGATGGTACGGCCAAATTCATCGAGCTGAAACAAGCCGCGGTCGCGCGTTCCCATCCACAGCGACGTCCGTCCATTGGGTGCGCGTTCCGCTGCAATCGCTGCCATCACATCGCGCCGTGTGCCGCCGCGCACTTCAAGCGCGCCAACACTGCCCACTGCAATACGCGCCAATCGACCACCGTAGGTTCCAACATACACCGCAGTCCCCCCCGCATGTCCGGGTACGGCCGTGAGCGCGGTAACACGCCCGCCTTGCGGCATGGAGGCAACATTCACCGTATCCCAACGAGCATCGGCGTAGCGCTGCACAACACCTTCGAGGCTTCCCACCCACAGTTCGCGCGCGCCGTCCGCCCGTGTCAACTCGGCCACGCGATACGAACGCCGAGGCGATCCGGGTATACGTTCGAAGCGCGCGCCGCGCGGTCCGTCATCCCGAAAAGCAAAGACGCCCCCATCGCCAGGCACGACCAATCGTACGCGCGGATCATGGTATATTGGCGTGATTGCTTCGGCTGACCGACTCGTCAGCCCGCGTTCGGCGCCGAAGACCGTCCACTGTCCCTTTGCGTATCGCCCAACCTTGCCGAGGCTTGATGCCAACCAAAGTTCAAGTGTCCCGTCGGGTGCTCGAGTTTCCGCAAGCATGAGCCCTTGCGGTTTGAGACTATCCGGCAACGCCATGGTGCGAAATTGTTTTCCGTCAAAGACCGCAATACCGGCGCCAGTGCCCACCAGCACTTGTGGTTGCCCATTGAGTGCTCGTGTTTCGATGATGGAATACACAATGGCGCTCGGCAACCCGTGGCTGACATTGAAGACGGTTTGCGTAGAGCCGCGTTGGCGGATCACTCCCGACCGTGTTGCAAACCACATGGTGCTGTCGGCCGATTGGAGAATTGCCCGCGTCTGCCGAGCAGTAACTTCGGCAGGCAGTGCCTGCAGTTGCCACCGACTTCCGTCAAATCGCATGGGACCGTATTCGGTCCCAATCCAGAGACGTCCGGTCAGGTCGACCGCCACTGCATAAACGGTGGGCGATTGCAATCCGTCGCTTTTGTCGAACACGCGCACCGCCAAATCGACCAGCCGGGCTCCGGTCGGCAGGCGCGCCGCGTTGCCAGCAACGATCGGGCGTTGTGCAGCGATTGTACCGATTGGCGCAGTCACCGCGAACGCGAAGACGAGCGCCCGCAGTGTTGACACGATGGATCCTTTGGTGCGTGACGACGGCAGTAACCGTGTCAATTAGTGTCGACGGCGCTGCGAAGGCACCGCGGCGCCCACATATGTTGTAAGGTACCTGTAATCAAATCCCTTTCGGGGCGCGCACCACGGCCGCGGTCTTCCAGCATCCAGCAGGCTGCGGACCGCTGCATTGCGCAGGGGTTACAAGACGGGCCGCGTGGCCGGAATGCTCAGGTCTGGTTGCAGGTTGCATTGCACACGCGCTCGGTCGCGACGCAACACGTTCCCCTGAGGTTGCCCGTGCCATTGCCCGTCTCGACCGGCAACTCACAGAACTCGAGAGTCATCTTGTACGCGCGCACCTGCATGTTGACCTGTCAGAACAAGTGGCGGCGCGAATTAGGCTTGAGGCCTTGGAGCCGTTTCATGCCGAAATGCGGCGAGTGGTCAGTCAACTGGCCACCGCCGAGTCCATTCACCTCACCACAGCGGTTGATGATGTGCATCGTTCCGCACATGGTCAGGGTGTTGTGTTTTTCGCCGTCTTTCTATCAGTTGCTGCACAGAACCGCCAGCGCAATTATTGAAGCCCGCCGATTCCTGACGGCCCACGCCGTTGCTCGTTCATTATTTCAGCCAGGATGATCAACGGTTTCACGATTTCGCACGATTTGTGGCGCTGATGGGTGGCAAGCCCGCGAAGGGCACACCAGTTCGCCGTGATTCTCATACCGCTCCTACACTGCATGTAGTATGGGTTCGCAGCAATGCGGAGTACTTGGAGCGCGAATCCAGCGCGTTTCCAACGAGCGCTCGCACGGGCGAATCGATCGACACCGACGCTTCGCCGGCTTTCGTCTTCGCGACACGCGATTGACTGGGCCGATCTCAGCGCCAGCCATTGGCTTCAAGCGTCTTCTGTTCGTTTTCTGCATCAAGCTTCTCCGTTGGTGACGCAATCAGATTGCCGCCGGCGCGTCCGTGTCCTGGCGATACTGTAGGCGCCACATCCGGCATGCGCAGTTCCGCGCAGCGAGCGCCCAGCACCGACATCGGCCGCACGTGCGGTAGCGCCATCTTGTCGCCCCGTTGCAGGCGCCGCAGCAACGAACCGCTTGTCTGCGTGCACATTTCATGCAGCAACGAACCGCTTGTCTGCGTGCACATTTTGTCGATCGCCACGCCTCAAGCATCTACGCACCACCCCGGTCTCCACGTTCGCCAGACCAGGGAAACTCTGCACCAATAGTGCAATATCTCGTGCATTTTCGCGATGGTGGTGCCATATTGGCGCGGCGATTAGAGACCTCACGGCAGTGGAGCGCGCGACACATGTGCGAGCAGCGGACGTTGGCGAGCGTGGTGTACGCGACATCAAGAATCGTCGACGCGACGAAGAACGCCACCAAGACGCGCGATCCCGAGATGCGCCAGACGCGGAAAGGAAAGTCGTGGTACTTCGGCATGACGTGCCATATCGGCACCGATCCGCACGGGCTCGTGCACACGCGCACGACGACCGATGCCGCGCAGTCGGATAGCTCGCAACGGCCCGCGTTGGTGCATGGGATGGGAGACACGCTGCCTGCGGACAAGGCGTACTACAAGGAGAGCGATCGCGCGACGTACGTCGAACTGGGAGGACAGTACGAGGTCAATGAACGCAGGGAACGGACGCCGGAACGCGATGCACGGAATCGCGAGCGCTCGCGGGTCCGCGCGGTGGGCGAGCATCCGTTTCTCGTGGTGAAGGTGTTGTGGGGCTTTGCGAAGGCGCGCGACCGTGGGTTGTACAAGAACACCGGGCGCGCGCTGGCCGCGTTTGCGCTCGCCAACCTGTACCGGGTGCGCTACCGATTGATGACGCCAGGCACGTAGTGTGCGCGCGAGGGCCGCCGCGCGGGCGAATCGCCCACTCCGGCCCGAACATCAGTCGTGCGAACGCCTGTTTTTCGCGCCATGGCCGCCCTCGGATGCGCGGAGCACCGCAAAACTATCCACACCGTCGTACGGGCTCGCCTGTGCAGAGCTTCCCTGGCGTCGCGCGGATTCCCGTCCCACTACCAAGGCAACACGCTAGCGCCGCGTCGGACCGCAAGATAGATTCGCAAAATCCGATTGAAATTCGATCTCGCACAATGGTCGCGACCGCGAAGGAGTACCGCCATGGCCCGCGTCAGCCTGATTCGGCTCAAGACCAACGATCCCTACGTCTACAACATCGATGACTCCGTCGGGCCGGGTGCGCCGAATCGGCGTGATGACGTGTTGCTGGTCCAATATTTTCTGAAGTCGATCAACGACAAGCGCGATGCGGCGAGTCCGCGCTTTGCACCACTGCCGCTGGCACCCAGTGAGGTGTTCAAAGTTGACGGCGTGGCCGGCCCGATCACCTTCCGCGCGATCAAGCACTTCCAGCAACAGGCGGCGCAGCAGGGGCGGAAGGTTGTCGCTGACGGCCGCGTCGACAAGGTGACGACGACGAATGTCCCGAACACCCTTTCGGTGCTCAACAATTTCTATTTCATTCTGCGGCGGGCCGACTTCGCGAACATTGCGATGGCAGCTGATTGCCCGAATGATCTGAAGGCCAGTATTTCGTTGGCCTGAGGCCCGGCGAGATCGCAGCTGAACCCCGAACTCTGCGCGTACGAAGTGGTTGTGGGTGCCGAGCGGCGGGCCGTCCGAGAGGTGGCCTGCTCCCTGTTCGAATTCACTACCGTGAAATAGTGATTTCTGACCGGCGGGCTGTTGAGTTTCCCGGACGAAACGGCGCGAACCCGCGGCTCCTTCACACGCGAACGCTGTATGCAGGAAACAATGCGCTGAGTACCGGTCGGGGATCGGCGTGTTTATCAGCAACCACGTCAACTCACTCGCCTTGTCCGCCTCCGACGACGACTTCACGCTTCTGCAACACCTGCACGATCGCCATTTGCGGTTGGAGGGCTGGCGACGCAATGTCGGCGGTCTGGTGGCGCTCAATCTTGCCGGTTCGCCAGCGCCTTCGCGTGGCAGTACTCCGCACTCGCTGGTAGTACTGAGCTGGAACCTGTGGATTGGTTACGGTCACCTGCGCGACGTCGTGTCGCGTATTCGGAACGGTGACCTACTCGCGCAGGGCGCCTCTCCCGACGCCCCGTTGGTGGTGCTGGCGCAAGAGGCGTATCGGCATGATGACTCACTACACGCGGGCTCCCGTCGCCATTGCGGGCACATCGCGACCGGCCGACGGGTGCGCGAACGCGAAGATATCGTCGAGACCGCGCACCTGCTCGGCATGAACTTGCGTTACGCTCCGTCCATGCGAAATGGTGCCTTGCAGAGTGATCGCGGCAACGCCATTCTCTCTACCCTTCCCCTTTCCGATACTTCAGCGCTTGAGCTGCCGCATCTTCTGCAGCGTCGCGTCGCCGTTTCCGCGAACGTCACGCTTGGACATCACAAGGTGCGAGTGGTCAGTGCTCATCTCGACCCCAGAGGCCCCGCGGGATATCGCCTGTTGGGTGGCGCTGGCCGAAGCGCGCAAGCCGCGCATCTGCTGGAAGGGCTCGGGAGCGGCACCATTATACTTGGTGCCGACCTGAACGTTGTGCGCGGACGGTATGAAGGCGCCTGGCAACTCTTGCGCAACGCCGGCTTCACCATGGGCGTGCCGTCCGTCCTGCCCACCTGGCGTCATACCTATCACAAGGTTCCCAGGTTGGTGATTGATTACCTGCTTGTTCGTGATGAATTGCGCATCGTTGATGCGGCGCGAGTGTACCGCCTTGACGAAGACCCTGCTGATCGGGGGCCGTTGGTCTTCGGTTCGGATCATCATCCTCTGCTGGCACGTTTTGATTTTACAACAATCGGAGCGCCGCAATGACCACATGGATCGGCTTCGGTTCCGACGTGCCCTGGTGGGGCTGGACGCTACTCGTGCTCGGTCTGCTGGCGCTCGTGATGGTGTTTGCCAAACTGTTTTTGCCGGACTGGTTCAGCAAGGATTACAAAGTTGGATTTGATGCGGCGCCGGGCTCGGAAGAATTTGTGTACTGGGCGTCATCGTTGTTGAACGTGCCCGTGTATCGGGGGGGCACTGTACAGCTGCTGCAAAACGGCGACGAGTTTTTTCCGGCCATGCTCAAGGCTATCCGGGAGGCTCGTGATACGGTGAACTTCGAAGTGTACATTTTTGACGCCGATGAAATCGGGCGCCAGTTCATTGATGCATTCAAGGAGCGCGCCCGGGCTGGTGTCGAAGTGCGATTGGTGCTGGATGGTATAGGCGCCATTAAGACGAAGAAACGTCACCGCGAAGAATTGTGTGAAGCCGGGGTGAAAATCGCCCGCTTTCGTCCGCTTTCCTGGCACAGTTTTGTGCGGCTTTACCGGCGTACGCACCGGCGCGCCGTGGTCATCGATGGTGAAGTGGCATTCGGCGTTTGCCAGTCACTGGGTGTACTGCACCGGTGAGGTTCTGGCCGGAGCGCGCTTCTATCCCAGCCTTGAGACGGAGGAAGGTCCGTGCGGCATATCGGTGGTAAGTTCGCCGTCACACGCATCACAACCCATTCGCCTCATTTTCTGGCTCACCTTTATGAATGCGCGACAGCGGTTGTGGATTTCCAGTTCCTATTTCATCCCCGATGGTCGTCTGCGCGAGGCCGTCGTCGGGCGTGCCAAGGCTGGAGTGGATGTGCGGGTGCTGGTGCCTGGTAATCACACCGACGCGATACCGGTGCAAGCCGCGGGACGCGGATACTACGAAGAGTTGCTCGCGGCCGGCGTGCGCATTTTTGAATACGAACCATCCATGATGCATGCCAAGACTGTCGTGGTGGATGGTGCCTGGTCGCTGGTGGGATCCGCCAACCTCGACGAACGCAGCATGGACCTCAATGAAGAAAATATGGTTGGCATTGGCGACCCGCATTTCGCGCAAGCCATTGAACAGGGCTTTGAGGCCGACCTCAAGCGCTCGTGCGAAATACAGTTGGACGAATGGCGCAAGCGGTCGCTGCGGAGCAAATGTTTTGAACGGGTGTGTACGGGGTTGATTGAGCAGCATTGATGGTGCGAGCGAGTCGAGATCACCAAAGCAAGGATTTGTTGTCACCGCTTTACCCGGCCAGCTTTGACTGGCCTCCGGTGGGGAGTGGATTAGGTGCATGATTATCCGCCCGCTCACGCGCACCGACGTTGAAACACAGCTGGCGCCCGCCCATGCCGATATACTCGGCCTCGGCGTGCGCCGCTTGGCGTTGTTCGGGTCGGTACAGCGGAACGAAGCGCGGGCCGACAGCGACGTAGATGTGTTGGTCGAATTCGCGCCCGGGATGAAATCGTGCGACCGTTTATTGGCCCGTATATCCTCGCCGAAGCCCAGGATGTCGTTCGAGCCGCGTGAGTTCCTGCGGCACATTCTCGCCGAAGCGACGTATTTCGAAACGACTAGCGCGAATCTGACCCGCGAACAGTTTTTCGATGACGAAACGTTGCAACGCGCGTTTGCGCGCCGCCTGGAGATCATCGGGGAAGCCGCAAAGCGCATTCCCAAAGAACTGCGGGCAGAGCATCCAAACATCGAATGGTGCGCCATGGCGGGCATGCGAGACCGATTGATCCATGAGCATTTCGGCGTTGATCTCGACTTGGTGTGGGACGTGGTGCAGCACAAAATTCCGAAGCTGCGGACGCACCTCGCACCGAACGCCGCTGCTGAGAATTTGAGCACGCAATGAACAACATCGCCTACACGTTCGTCGCTAGCTCTCTCGTCGGGAGCAAATTACACGAACGGGCAGGTTCGCATGCTGCCGAAGAGACCCGTTCCCAATGTTGCGATGAGTCTTATACGGCTACTCGTATGATGTCCCAGAGAACTGTGTCAGAAGTCGGTTGACATTTTTTGGCGAATCGAGTGGGCGGTCGCGGCCCATTCGCGTCGATGTGGTGCAGAAAGAACTCAGGAACTCCTGATTGCGGCGACGCGCAGCCACTTGGTCGGAATCGTCAATCACGCGAGGCCGAACGACATCGCCGTGATAGCCCCACTCCTGCACCGCACGCTGCAGCACGTTGCCCGCGCCGCTCTCTTCGTACCACGCCCGGAGCTTGCCGTCCTTCGCGCATCGCTCGAACACGCGGCGCAGGTTCGCCCAGTAGTTCGGATATTTGTCGATCCGAGTCGGCGCGACGCGTCGGACGGCAGGACCGCGATGGTGATGGGATTTTTGTGGACATCGAGGCCGAGATAGATGATCTTGGAAGCGGCCGCGGACCATGACACGGGGTTGGTCTCCCGTGGTGTGCGACACGATGGGATCGTCGCAGGTGGCTCTGGAAACTCCGACTCACATCGGGAGGAACTAAACCAACCAGAGTGCGGAGGCGAGCCCAGTCATAATTTCGAGTCAGCTCACGATCACCTCCGAATATCAAGACCCCGATGAACGACATCCGTCCCTATTTCAATGAGCCTACGGCGCGGCTTGCCGAGCGTATTGAGGAAACCAAACAATGGTTTCAGACACTGCACACGATATACGTGGAATGGTCGCATCGAGAGAAGGCAGCCGCGCAGACTCTGCGCGCCGAACTGGCGCGACTGTTCGCTGCGACTAAGGGCCATTTCCCGTGGCCAACAACTGACGTCGGCGACCGGTCTGGCACGCGCGATCCAAGCGTCTTCCAGTTCGAGCGCGGCGTGCCTGGTTAAATGGGTTACCGTGTTGGGATCTCAGGCGTAGGCAAGTCCAAGCGACAAGCGCTCCTTCAAGACGCCTACAGTCGCGAGCTGCCGAAGATCAATTCCCGAGAATACATGGCTGCTTGGGGCAAGCCGAACACTGCAACACGCCTCAAAACGATCGCGTGTTCTCTCGCTGAGTTCACGAAGTCCCACAAAAAGAACGACTCAAATATGTATGCAGTAGCGATACGCGATTGGCAGACCGATCTCACCCATCTGAGAGCTACGTTCTACGAAGGCAAGTATTCGTTCGTGGCCCGCCGTCTGAAGGCAACTTGAAATGCGAGCCAGTACAGCACGCTGTGTTACAGCAGCGTTACAGCGCCTCTGCTCACAGCTCATGCTGTTTGAGCGTCTGCAGCAGACGGTCTGCTCACCCTCCCCCGTGACGCCGCCACCACTTCGCGCGCGCAACGAGCGAGAGCTGTATCACCGGCTCAAGCTCACCGATCGCAGTCGTGACGGCGGCGCGCACGGCCTCTTGCAACTCGGAACGCACGCGCCTGAGTGGCTGCAGCGGAAGCGCGTGGTCATCGGGTGAATTGGCCAGGAGAAAGTCGATGGCCTGCTGCAGCTCCGGCAGCCGCATGCTCTGCAACTCGTGCTCACTGATCGAATCAGACAGATATCCCTTCGGCGGCATCCCTAGCGCTCGAATGCGTGAGCAAATGCGGAACGACAGATCGGACGAGAGTCGTCCACTCTCCACCCATCTTGTAACCTGTCTCAAGCAACCACCCACCGATGACGGGAATACTTTCCGGCTGCGCACGAGCCACAGATTCCCACTGGAGTTCGACTTGTCGTTTCGAGGCGGCATCCAGCAGTGCGAATGCCGCCACAACGCGACCAACCGTGAGCGATCCGCGATTGGTGTCACGGCCGGCGTCGCACAAGAGTGCTTCGACATAGCCGGGCACGGCCGCTTCGTAGCGCTTGAGCGTTACGTTACTCAACTGATGCCCGACGGGACCGGCACGTTCCTGACAGCCGTGCATGAGCACTTGCCGCCGGGGGTGGAGCCGGCCGACAATGAGCTCGGTTGGCGCGAGGCACTGAAGAAGCCGGCCGCGCTGTTGCGACCGGCATCCTGTGCTGAAGCGCCCCCGATATCCTGCGCGAACTCAACGATGCCAATATCGTGCTCGCGATTGACGCACCGTTGATTGTCGCCAACGACAAGGGCCAACGATGCTGCGAAACACAAATTGGTCGCAAGTTCGGTCATGCGAACGCATCGGCGCACACGACCAATCTGGCGCGAATCAAGTCACGACAGAGTCGGTTGCTTGTGGATTCATTGAAAGAAATGGGATGGTCTCACGATGTAGCCGCGTCGCAAGGGGCCGAGCGACCTGGGAAGTGGATGTTTGAGGTGTACCCTCATCCTGCTCACATCGTGTTGTTCGATTTGCCGAAGATCATTTCGTACAAGAAGGGAAAACTGTGCCACAAGCGCGCAGGGCTCTCGGAATTTCGTGAGGGAATTGTCGGGAAGCTAGCGAACGCAGACTTGTCGCTCGGGAGCAAACAGAAGTTCTTAGACTTCATGGCGGTTGATCTCGAAACACTTGGCGGCACGCAACTCAAGGCGCTCGAGGATACCGCTGACGCCGTGTTGTGCATGCGACCCACGCCCGACATTGCTGCCTTCATACGTTTGTCGTGACGCGCGTCAGGCAGCAGGACCTTCGCGCACCGACTCCCACGCAATGCGCACCCCCAGCGGTTCAATCCATCGTTCTACATACGCGTTATCGACAGTATCACCGCCAATGGCAAGCAGACGTCGCACGTCCTCAAGCTGACGGGCGGACCCACCCATCGTCGCCCATTCGAGTTTGGACAGGATGATGTCCTCGATGGTCGCAACTCCGACGCGCTCGCCAAACAACTCCGCCGGTAGCCGGCGCGCGAACTCCTCGTCGCTGAATGGGCGATGCCGGCGAATAATGAGATCGGCCTTCCATCCAGTTGCAGGATCGATCGCGTTGAACATTGCACGCTCGGCAAGCGCCTCGCGCGCCGCCTCAGGCGAAACGTAGAGCCCGGCGAGTAGCAGGCGTTGCACGAGATCGGCCAACTGTTCGGACGTCGGGTCGATCACCGCATCCACGTCCATCGTGGCACGCGCCGCGCCGTGGTACGCCGCCGCAACGGAGCCGGTAAGCATAAACGGGGTTCCCGACGCGTGCAACGACTGCGCAAGCAGTCGGAGAAGCGCGTCCAGTGTCACGCCGAGGCCCGCGGTCCCGAGCGCGTCGAGGGCACCATGGACTCGCCGGTAATAAGCGCCACTAATTGCAGTGTGGTGCGCTCAGGAAAGCGCGCCTGTAGCGTCGCGAGACTGATGGCTCGCACGGACTCGCTGAGTGCGATCGCCGCATGCACGCGTTCGGCCGGAGTCTGCTGGCGTATGGCATGTCGCACAATCGCAGCGGCTTCGGGAGTCGTGTCATCAACCATACCGAATAATGTAGCACGCGCATGGCACCGGGTCGCGCCAAGCCCTGCAATGGCGGAATTGCCGCAGAGCGCGCGACCCTGTCCCGTCCTGATTAGCGCCTGCACGTCCCCAACGTTTCACCCATGCGCGTGGGTGAGCCGGCGTGCTACTGCAAATTCCATTGCATCGTGCTGCATCACCGCGAGCAAGTCGACGAGCGTGCGCGACCTGAAGCAAAGTCGCGACTGTTCAAAGCAAACTTCGTGGGGCGTGTCGGAGTGCAGTTGGCGGTCGAGAAACCCGATTTACCCAAATCCAATGCGGCACCGCGCCCTTGCCCTCCCGCACGTCTGTTTAGTAGTGTCCAATTGACAGTATCGGCATTCCGCTCTCCAACCCGCCCACCCCCTATGTCATGACCAGGCTTTTGGCCCTCGGGCTCGTGGCCTTCGCTACGGCAGCGCAGGCCCAGTCTCCCGCTTACCTGGACCAGAACGCGCTCACTCGCGAGCTCCGCACGCTGGTCGCGAGTTCGCCCTCCGCCAAGATGACATCGCTGAGCAAGACCATTGGTGGTCGTGACATCTGGGTCATTGAAATCGCGAATCCCGGTGGAATGCCTGTCAGCAACCGACCCGGCGTGCTCATGGTTGCCAACCTCGAGGGCGATCATCTCGTTGGCAGTTCGCACGCGCTCGAAACCGTTCGATATCTGCTTGCCAACGCGACGACGCCGGCGGTCAAGCAAGTGCTGGACCGGCAAGTGGTGTACGTTTTTCCGCGCCTCAATCCCGATGGCGCCGAGTTGTCGTTTGCCACGGTCAAGGCGGGTCAGAAGGGAAACCTTCGTCCGTACGACGACGACAACGACGGTCGCGTTGATGAAGACGGTCCAGAAGATCTGAATGGTGACGGTGTGATCTCGGTCATGCGCGTAAAGGATCCCTCTGGCGAGTACATGATTGATCCGGCGGACGCGCGCGCCATGAAGAAGGCCGATGTCACCAAGGGCGAAGTTGGTGGCTACAAGTTGTACTGGGAGGGCGTTGACAACGATGGCGATGGACTTTTGAACGAAGATGGGCCAGGCGGCGTCGACCTGAATCGCAACTTCCAGCACGACTATCCCTACTTCGATGCGGATGCCGGTCCGCACATGGTGAGCGAAAAGGAAAGCCGCGCCTTGATGGACTTCATGATTGCTCATCGGAACATTGGTGCCATCATGACCTACGGGCACAGCGACAACCTCGTCGTTCCGCCCGATGCCGGTGGCCGGCTCGCGGCACCAACTACGATGAGCCTGCGTGCGTTTGCCGATGCATCAAGCGCCAAGATGTTCGCCGTGGGCATGCTCCCAACGCCGCCGCTTCCGTTTGGTGCCGCCACTCGCACGCGTGGCGCGCAACCCGGCGCCGACAACAATCCCGCGTCAGGGCGACGTCCGGATACCTTGGTGAACAAAGCCGATCTTGATTACTTCAAAGCCGTCTCGGAAGCGTACAAAGCGACAACCGGAATAAAGACGGTGCCTGCGCTCCGTCGTCCGCGCGGCGCCTTCTTCCAGTACGGGTACTATCAGTACGGCGTCCCATCCTTCACGACGCCAGGCTGGTCGCCGGCCGCGCCCGCGCCCGCAACGACCGCTGCGAATGCACCTGCCGCACCTGCCGCATCTGCCGCAAACGCGGCGGCCCTCACCGGCGATGCCGCAATCCTCAAAACACTTGATGCGGCCGGCCTCGACGCCTTCGTGGCATGGAAACCGTACAAACACCCGGAACTCGGCGACCTGGAAATTGGCGGATTCCGCCCGTATGCGAGTGACAATGCACTCGCCAAAGACCTCGCGGAGCTTGGACGCAAGCAAGGCGAGTTCCTCGTCAAACTTGCATCGATGTTGCCACGCGTGCACATCGCGAAGACAGAGGTCAAGGCCCACGGCGGCGGAATTTTTACGATCAGTGTCGAAGTCGAGAACACCGGTTTCTTTCCGGCGTCGTCACAACACGGCGTGGCATCCCGATCGGTCAAGCCCACGCTGGTACAAATCGAAGTGCCAGCAGCGGATATCGTGACGGGGGCTCAGAAATCGGTGCGGATTCCAAACCTGAGCGGGTCGAGCTCACGCGAGCGCATTACGTGGGTCATTCGCGGAAAAGCGAACGCGTCCGTTTCCATTAGCGTTCTCGCGCAAAAGGGAGGCACGGATAGCGCTACTGTGATCCTCAAATGAAGGCAACAACTACCATGCGGAATAAACTCTCCAACATGACTCGGACTACGCGGTTCTCTGCGCTACTCTGCGCCGCGCTGACGATCGGCGTCGTCGATAGCGCGAGCGCGCAACTTGCAAAACGCGGCTCAGATCCAGAGCACACGCTCAATCTCACTTGGGATCGCTGGCTCGATCACACCGAGGTCGGTGAGCGGATGAAGCTCATGGAGAAAACATGGCCGAAGTTTCTCAAACTGAAGTCGTTGGGCAAGAGTTATGGCGGGCGCGAACTCTGGATGATGACCGTCCACAACCCCGCCACGGGTGCTGAAGCGAACAAGGCGGGGATGTTCATCGAAGCCAACGTGCACGGCAATGAAATTCAGGGAACCGAAGTCTCCCTGTATACCATCTGGTATTTGATGGAGAACTACAACCGCATTCCCACGGTCAAGCGACTGGTGGACGAACGCGTGTTCTACATTCTGCCAACCGTCAACCCCGACGGACGTGATTTCTTCCTGCACGGCACGGGTGACGGTTCACGCACCGGTCACGTTCCGGTGGACAGCGACGGTGACGGAAAGTTTGATGAGGATGGACCGGACGATCTGAATGGCAACGGTATAATCGAAACGATTCGCAAGTACGTGCCGGGTCAGGGCACGCATCGCATCAGCTTGCTCGACAAGCGCATTTTGGAACCCGTTCCCGCTGGTGAAAAGGGGGATTGGATTATTCTGGGCCGAGAGGGTTTGGACAATGATGGCGACGGACTGATCGACGAAGATCCGCCGGGCGGATACGATGGCAACCGGAACTATGGTTCGGACTGGCAGCCGAACTACGTGCAGGGCGGCTCGATGGACTATCCGTTTCAGCTGCCCGAATCGCGCGCCACGAACGACTTCTGGATGTCGCATCCGAACATCGCCGGACTGCAGACGTACCACAATTCCGGTGGCATGATTTTGCGGCCCCCCGGATCGGCGTGGTACGGTGATTACCCAGCTGCCGATATTCGCGCGTACGACGAGATTGCCGAAATGGGTGAGCGCATGCTGCCCTACTACGACTATCTCGTGGTCTGGCGTGGACTGTACACGGTGCACGGTGGATCCATGGACTGGACCAACGACGGACTCGGTATTCTGTCGTACTCGAATGAATTGTGGAACGGCGGTCAGTACTTCAATAGTCCGCTGCTGCAGAAACAGGCAGCAGACCCTACGTCACCTATTTCCGGGCAGAAGAGCGACTTCTTTTTCGACGATTTCCTCGAGTTCGGCGACGAGTACGAGGAATGGAAGCCGTTTGATCACCCGCAATACGGGAAGGTCGAACTGGGCGGCTGGAAGAAGCTGCAGGGGCGCGTCAATCCGCGCTTCATGAGCATGGAACTCTTCCATCGCAACATGGCATTCACGTTGCATCATGCAGATCAGATGCCACTGGTGACGATGGAGAATGCGACCGTCGAGAAGATTGAAGGCGACGTGTACCGCGTTCGTGTGGATGTTTCGAACAGCCGTGTGATTCCCACCATCATGGTGAAAGCGGCGAATACCAATATCGTGCCTCCTGATGTGCTCACGCTCGAGGGGAGGAATGCGAGTGTGATCACGGCCGGTGTGGTGCTCAACAAGTTCCAGGCCGAACCACTGTCCATGATCGATCAGAAAGACCTGAAGCGGATCATCATTCGGAACGGACTGCCTGGCCGGACCACGCGCACTATTGAGTATCTCGTGAAGGGATCTGGGCCGATCACCATTCAGTATGCAGCGCTCAAGGGTGGCACGGTCAAGACAACCGTTGAGCTGCGGTAGGGGGCGTCGTTAGTCGGCTTGAGTTGGAGCGCGTGAGATTCCAGGCGGGGTATGGGCGATGCTGACGAACAATCAGATCGCCCTTCCAGCCAGTCTCGGGATCGATCGCGTCGAACATTGTACGCTCGGCAAGCGCCTCGCGCGCTGCCTCAGGCGAAAGGCAGGACGTTAATACGTCGCGCTGATCGGCAGCTGTTCACCACCCAATACCACCGGCATCACTATCCCTTCGGAACAAGCAGTCGCTGAAAACGCGGCATGGTGTAAAGGTTCCGGAACGCGGGTTCAATATGAAATTGAATCCAGTCGTGGGGATGCACACCATGCGGGAGCGATTCGATCAGCTGCATCGCCTTGGCCGAATCCCCCAGCACGGCGGCCATTTCGGCCCGATACAACAACGGCGCACCAACAGGAATCACACCCGTTGCGTTGACCAACCACCGTTCGGTTTCTTTCACGCGCACCAGGTCGCGTCGGTGCGCAGCGATGACGCCGGCCAGTCCTCGAAACTCCGCCAAACCTGGTTGCACTTTCAGAAGCGCATTCGCAACAGATTGCGCCTCGTCAAGCCGATTCTGAAACAGGTAGCACTGCGCCAGCAACCATTGTTGTTCCAGTGGCAACGTGGCAGTTGGTCCTTTGCTTGCGAACCAGCTGATGGCCATGTCGGCTGCTGCCGTAGCGACACTGTCCCGGCCACTGTGTGACAATTCGAGTGCCGTCTGAAACATCACCCAGCCTGGCGTTGCCAGATGCACGGCGTTCAGTTGGCCATTCATGAGTCCGGACAACAATGCGGGATCGTTGGCTGCCGTCTTGATGGACTGCAACAACTGCAATGCGCTGTCGGCCTGGCCTGCTTCGGCCATACTCCTGGCTGTAAAATACGCGAACGCAAGGGCAGTTCCGCCGGCCCGTTTCATCCTGTTGGCCGTTGCACGTTCGGCGGAATGGTCGCCGAGCATGTGCTGGTTGGCGGCTATTTCTCGCCAGAAGAACGAACGTCCGCGTTCGTTCAGCCAGCCAAGATCTCGAGCTGGATCGATGTTGCCAAGTGTTGCCAGCGCTTCGGCGGGAAGATTTCGCATCCGAAGCGTTGTCGCCAACCACAATTGCAGAAACTTTGAACCGGGCATCAGTTCAATGCGGCGATGTTGCAATCGATAGTGTTCAGCCATATCGCTCGCACAACGCGCTTTGCTCGACTGAACCGTCAGCAGATCCAATTCCGGAATCCGGTCTCGTCGGCGGTCAAATTCTCGAGCGACGGAATCAACCACTTCGCATCGTCCCGTTCCAACCGCGGCGATGGAAACAAACGCTTCGGCCGTATGGAACGACGTGTCGAGCGCCGCGGCACGTCGAAAATGCGGAAGCGATGCGTCCCAATCACCCTGCCAATACACTTCTTGCCCCTTTAGAAACTCAGCATAGGCATCCAGTCTGGGCGGCTGCAGGAGCGGCGTGTTCAGGATGGGTGTTCGAGGATCAAACAGCGTACCGAGCGCCGAACTGACGCGCTGACGCAACTCGTCCAGCGCCGCGATGGGTTCACTGGTGGCGGCCGACACCGGATCGAGTGCGCGTTTCACAGCACCCGTCATCACGTCAATCACCTGAGTACTGAACGTGATGCTGTCGTGTTTGGCACTCTGGTAGTAATAGTTTCCGGCTACGACCACCGACGCTCCGTTCGATCGGGCCATTTCAATTGGATCGACGGCCTCACCAGTTTGCGTGCGGCCGCGCAAGTACAATCCACCGGCTTCCACGACATCAACGACCGGCACGCGTGACAAACCACGTGTCAGCCAGTCCGATGCCATCATGCCCAGCGCATCCAGTTTTGCGTCACCCGTGCGATTGATCAGCACCGCAACCGCAACCCGGCCCGGCTGCAGGGCGAGATTGTCATTCGCGGGCGTCGTGCGATTGGCGTAATACCATCCACCGGCTGCGAGCGTGACGACGGCTGCGGCGCTGATGAGATTCAGAGTGCTCCATCGTCGATGTGATAGGCGGTCGGTTGTCGTCACGCGCTTGGACGCGGCGTCCAACGGCAGAAGCGCTACCTGTTCAAGCGAGTTTGCTGGAGTGACTGTTGCGGCGCGCTGCGGTGATGGTGCAACGCCCAATGGAGGGGAATGCCCTGAGTTGGCTGGTTCGCGCAACAATTCTTCGGCGAAATTCATGACCCGCGGTTCCGGGGGCGCGCCAAGTTCCTCTTGAAGCAGTGCCTGATGAATGCGCGCATGACGAATTGCGCCGGCGCGGTCACCTGCCGCATTGAGCGCGGTCATCAGTCCGACAGCCAGCCGTCCGTTTGTCGGATCGGTGTCCTGCAACTGTCTCCAACGGGCGACAGCTTCGTCGGTACGTCCGCTGGCGGTGGCGGCCAGTGCGAGTCGCTCCAGTGATTCGGCAAACTGACGAGCCAGTTCATTGCGCTCGGTGGATGACCATCGTTCGAATTCGTCGGCACCGTCAATGAAGATGCCGTCTAAAAAAGGACCGGAATACAAGGAGACTGCTAATTGGTCATTGCCGGCGGCAGCGGCGCTTCGGAATTGTGCCACGTCACTGGTGACAATCGCGTCGTTCAGCCGGAGCTCCGCGAGGCCTTCGATTGCATCGTCGCTGCCAATTTGTCGGCGAACCAGATGCAGCAGCTGTTTCAGCGATCCGCGTGCGCGTGCGTCATCACTCTCCGACCAGAGCAGCGCCATCAGCCTGTCCCGCGACACCGCCGAACGACCTGCGGCCAACACGGCAAGCAGCGCGAGGGCTTTCCGCTGATTGGCCAGAATCGGACCGCCATCGGCAGTCCTTTCGAGGGCAAAACGGCCCAGCGTGCGCAGGGAGAACATGAATTTCGATATCTAACCCAGAAATGACCGGTCGTTGACTGCCACGTAACCACGCCGCGCCAGTATGCGCCGACTCGGCACACCAAAGTGCCGTCACGTCACACTTTCTCTCGAAGGAGCGCTACCGTGTTTCGTAACTTACTGGCAGTAACCGTGGTGATGGTATCAGCCTCAGGCGTTTTTTCGGCCTGTTCGGATTCACCAACAGCCGACACGACGAAGACATTCAGGGGTTCAAAGATCGCCGTCGGGCAGGGCACCGCATGGACCGAGATGATCGTTGGCCAGTCCAACGACATTCAGGAGGTTTCGCTGGTTTTCACGGAAGATGCGCTGGTCGGACTTCCGGGAACCCTGCCGGCCACGGAGTTCATCATCCCGCTGCCCAGCGACGCTCCCGCCACCGTGTTCAATCATGTGGGTGTCAATTGGCAGCCGCAGGGGCATCCACCGGCCACGATTTACTCCGTTCCCCACTTCGATGTGCACTTCTACCTCATATCCACACAGGAGCGCGACGCCATGACGCCGGCCGATCCGAGCTTCGGGGCAAAGGCGATGAAGGTTCCTACGGCGGACCTGGTCCCGTCATCATACTCCAGTGATCCGATGCCAATTCCGCGCATGGGGTCACATTGGGGCGACGGTACCAGCCACGAGTTTCACGGTTCGGCGTTCACTGCCACGATGATCTATGGCTACTATGATGGGAAGATGACGTTCATCGAGCCAATGTTGGCCAAGTCGTTCATCGAATCAAAACCAAATTACACGGCCACCATTCGCACGCCTGCCAAGTATCCGAAGGCGGGACGGTATCCCACGACGTATGGCGTCACGCATAACGCGACAGCCAAGGAGTATCGTGCGAAACTGGGAACGTTTGTGACGCGCAACTGAGGAACGGTCGCGATTCTGACAAGAGCGGTCGCGATCCCTCGGGGGATCGCGGCCGCCGGTGCAAATAGTTCATGCGCCGAAAGTCGCTACAGTTGCGCTGGATGTCGCGGCGGCTGTCGCAGCCAACTTGCGCTACGGCAAATTCTGCATGAGTCGGAATCCACCAGGAACGACGGCGTTTCGGGCCTCATTCCACGACAGTGTCCGACTGAACAAGCTGGAGCGCCTGCGAGAGATCGGCCCAGATGTCATCTGTGTGTTCGAGCCCGACGCTTAACCGCAGCAACTGCTGGTTGATGCCGTGCTCCTCGCGCACGACCCTGTCCATCACGCGATGCGTGAGACTGGCCGGATGCTGAATGAGGGTGTCCGCGCTGCCGAGTGATACAGCGGGCGTGATCATAGCGAGCGCCGCCAGCAGGCGAGCGGGTGCGGATGTATCAGGTGTACGTAGTTCAAAGGCAAGCGTGCTTCCCGCGCCCTGCATTTCCCGACCGATCAAACCCTGCGGATCTCCACCGGGCAATCCCGGATAATGCACGATGGAAACCGACGGATGTGACTGCAAGCGTTCGGCGATCACCTGCGCGTTGGCCTGTGCGGTTCGCACTCGCACCGGAAGCGTCTGAAGGCCGCGGTGCAGCAGGAACGCCGCCATTGGGTGCAACACGCTACCCGTCAGCAGACGAACCTGACGCATGGCTGCGAGCCAGGTTGCATCGTTCGAACTCACCACGCCGGCCAGCACGTCGCCGTGACCGGCGAGTGCCTTGGTCGCACTGTGCAGCACCATTGTTGCGCCGTGCTGCAACGGGCGCAGGAGTATTGGTGTCGCGAAGGTGGCATCCACCATTACCGGAACGCGGCCCGCCTGCCGCACCACGTTGGCGATGTCCACAAGCGCAAGGGTCGGATTGGCCGGTGTTTCGATCAGCACCAGTGCGGTGTCGGGACGAAGTACCTCGTGAATGGCATCGGCCGATGTGAATGTGACTTCGACACCGAGCAGGCCGCTCGCGAGCAGGTGGTCGGCACTGCCATACATGGGCCGCACCGCCACGACATGCCCCCCGCGTTGCCGTGCGGCCAGCAGCACGGCCGTGAACGCGGCCATGCCTGAAGCAAACGCCACCGTTCCTGCCGCGCCCTCCAGCTGCGCAATCGCCTGCTCGGCGCGCGCTACCGTGGGGTTGTAGAGGCGGCTGTACACGTACGACCCGGTCGGTTCCCCGCCGGCCACCATCACATCGAGCGACGCCATATCCGCTTCGAGTTCCCCGACGGGATACGTGCTGGACAGGTCGATCGGCGGTGCGTGCACGCCGAGCGAGCGGAAATCGTCGCGGCCGCCATGAACGGCAACCGTTTCGGAATGGATGAAATTGCGATTCGTAGCCATAGCGCTAAATTGACATCATCTTCTGCTGGAGGGACAAATTCCGAAGAATATTCGAGCACAGCCGGAAAACTCATCATTGGACCGAATCGATTTCGATCTGGTGTCACTGCTGCAGCAGAATGCTCGGCTTTCCAACAAAGAGCTGGCAGCGCAAGTCGGGCTTGCCGAGTCCACCACGCTGACGCGCGTGCGGCGACTGGAGGCGCACGGCGTGTTGCGCGGGTATCACGCCGAGGTTTCGCCGGCCGCATTGGGCATCCGACTACAGGCATTGATTGCCGTGCGCCTTACGCGACACGCGCGGGATATCGTCGAACGATTCCGGCAGCACTGTCGCACATTGCCCGCAGTACTAACCTGCTACAACATCGGCGGCGCCAACGATTTTCTTGTGCATGTCGGCGTATCCGATGCGGAATCGCTGCGGGAATTGATTCTCACGTCGATCAGTACACGCCCGGAGGTCGCGCACATCGAGACGCATCTTGTATTCGATGTGGTGCGCGGGCCGGCATCGGTGGGGTGAGGCGCGTTCTTACGCCCGCGCCACCCGCAACACCTCATCCAACGTCGTCACCCCCTGCCGCACCAGCCGCAGCCCGTCATCCTGCAGGGTGCGCATGCCCTTTGCGACGGCAAGCTGCCGAATCTCTTCCGACCCACGCCGCTTCTGCACCTCAATGCGCAACTCGGAGTCGAGCACGAATAACTCGTACACGCCCTGACGCCCACGATAGCCGGTGCCGCGGCAGTTGTCGCAACCGCTGCCCTTCCACACGCGGTTCAGGTTCATGTCGACGCCACCAAACCGACGCAACAACGACGGCTCGGGTGCGCTCTCCGTCTTGCAGTTCGGACAAATGACACGCACGAGCCGCTGCGCCAACACGGCGTCCAGCGTACTCGCCACGAGGTAGGCCGCCACATCGAGGTCGAGCAAACGTGTAATGGCCGTCGGCGCATCGTTGGTGTGCAACGTCGACAACACCAGGTGACCCGTGAGCGCCGCCTGCGTCGCAATCTGTGCCGTTTCCGGGTCGCGAATTTCACCAACCAGAATGACATCGGGATCCTGACGCAACAACGCACGCAACGCACTCGCAAACGTCAGTCCGGCCTTTTCATTCACCGGCACCTGCGGCACACCCGGCAGCTCGTATTCGACGGGATCCTCAACCGTCAGAATTTTCTCTCGGCCGGTGCGGATCATCTCTACGGCGGCGTACAACGTGGTGGTTTTGCCGGAACCGGTTGGCCCCGTTACCAGCACAATGCCGTGTGGATGTGAGATCACTTCGTGAAACGTCTCGAGCGTATCTGCAGCCATGCCCAGCTCGGGCAACGTCACTCGCCCACGTTCCCGATCGAGCAGACGCAACACCACACTCTCGCCGCGCAACGACGGCACGGTGCTCACGCGCACGTCCACCTGACGATTTTGCAACCGCAAACGAATACGACCGTCCTGCGGCAGGCGACGTTCGGCGATATCCAACTCGGCCATGATCTTGACGCGGCTGATAATAGCCGGCGTCAAATGCGGCGGCGGCGACGGCGCCGGTTGCAACACCCCGTCAATGCGATACCGCACGCGCAACCCATCGGAATATCCCTCCAGGTGCACGTCGCTGGCGCGCGCCTCCAGCGCTTCGATCAACAGCAAATTCACCAGCCGAACAACGGGCGCCTCGTTGGCGAGGTGCATGAGGTCGTCCAGCGGCATCTCGGCGTTGCTGATGACACGCGCGTCGCTGGAGAGTCCTGCAATCAATCCTTCCGCGGTCACCACGTCGGGCGCATACACTCGGCGAATTGCACGACGCGCTTCGTTCTCGTCCGCACGTGTGAGCACCACGCTGGCCGAAAAGAGCAACCGCAGGTCGTCCAGCGCGCTGGGATCGACGCGGTCCAGCCACGTGGCCACCTGCAACACGCCGTCGTTCAAACGCACGGGCAACACCGCATGCTGCTCCAGCCAATCGGCCGACAACGCGGACGTCAGCCGGTCAACGTCCAGCAGTTCGGTGGTATCGGAAACGAGGCTGGTCACGGGCGCTTGATGGGAACTTGCACTTTCCGGGAGGTGTCACCGAGTGCTTCGGTTGGCGGCGGGCGGCGCCCGGTGGTGTCGGTGCGTGCCGGTGGACGTGTCACGGGTGTCGGGGGGCGCGCCCGCAGTGTGTCGACACGCAATGGTGTCGGTTGCTGCAACTTGATGCGCGGGTCGAGCTGCATCTCCTGCAGCAGCTCGCTGCCATCTTTCACCGCATCGCGCAGGCGATCGATGTCCGCATCGTCCGAAATAATGTGCGGCGTCAGAAACAGGAACAGCTCGCTGGTATAGTGCGATTGAATGGAGTTGCCAAACAACCACTTGCCAATGAACGGAATGCGGCTGAGCAGCGGGATGCCCGAGGTATTGTTGCGCTGGTCGTTGTCGGCCAGACCGCCAATCACGGTGGTTTGACCGTTGCGCAGGAAGACTTGCGTGGTGGCTTCGCGTTTGTTGATGACCGGCGCGTCGAACTGCACTTCGTTGGTTGCGTTGTCGTCGGTCTGGTTGACCACCAGATTCACATACCCATCGGCATTGATGGTGGGTGTGATGGTCAGCCGTTTGCCAACATCGATGTACTGAATGGTTTGGGTGCGTGCGGAGGGATCGAGCGGCGACGTCTGCGTCACCTGCACGAACGGACGCTGCGAGCCCACGTTCAGAATGGCTTCCTTGTTGTTTTGCGCGATGATCACCGGCATGGACAATACTTTCACATCGCCGCGCGACTGCAGGGCGTTAATGGCGAGATCGTAATTCACAGCGCCCTTGCCGCCGGTCAACATCATCACAAAATCGCGTGCCGTCGCCGCCGACGGGAGTGAGCCGCTCACCGTGTCCTTGCTTCTGTTGCGCCCCACCGAACCGGAAATGCCGGCGTTCAAGTCCTTATTGCGCGCCACTTCGGCAATGGTGACTTCAATGAGCACCTGCAGCGGCCGCAAGTCGACGGTTTGAATGATCTGCCTGATCACCGCGAAGTCCTGCGCAGTGGCGCGAATCATGAGCGAGTTGCTGCTCTCCTCGGGCACGATGCGAATGTCGTTCACCGCCGCCGACAGCGTACCGGGTGCGGCGGGCACTGGCGGCGGCTGCGCCTGGCCGCCTGCCTGCTGAATGCCTTGAAGAATCTGTTGGCGGAGCGCACCGGCATTGTCGGCGCCCAGGAACGATTCCCCTATCGCGGCCATTTGCTCCGCCAGGCGCGCGTTCTGGATGTTCAGGCCGCCCACCGCAGTTCCCTGCACTGCAGCGTTTTGCGCAGTGCCTCCGCGTCCGCCGCCTGCACCGCCACCGCCCGCATTGCCGCCGCGCCCGCCGACTGGTTGTTGCGCCGGAACACCCCCGGGAATCTGGAACACCTGCGTGGCGCCACCGGGAGTGATCTGAAACGTCTGGCCCTGGTTTGTGTTCACCTGCCGACCGCTGCCAATAATGAGATTCATCAACACCGGCGCAATGGTCACCGCGCTTACGTGCTTGAGACGAAAAGTGAATAGTTGCAGTTGGTTCTGCGCTGCAAACGCCGCCTGCGCTTGTTGATTTTGTTGTTGCAACTGCTGCGCGGTAAGCGGAGCAACCCCTTCAATGCGAATAAACTCGCCGTTCTGCACAAAACGCAGTTGGTTGGACTCGGCCAGGCCCTGCATGGCGTTAATCGCGTCTTCGCGCGTCATGGCCTTGGACATGCGCAGCGTGACGCGGCGTGTAGGCAAGTTGCTGAACGTCACGTTCAGATTGCCCGCCTCGGCCACCGCCGAAAGCACCACGCGAAGATCCTGATCCTGAAAATCGAGGACGTATCCAGCCGGCGAGTTGCGCGTGGCGCTGCTGTCGCCGCGCACGGGTTGTTGCGTGGAGGCCGGCGGTGGCACGCGCTGCGCCGAAAGGGGCGTGGCGACCAGACCAAGAAGCACGAAGCCGCGAACGAATGTCTGCACGGTCAGTTACCGGAACCAGAGTTGAGAGCGAATAACGTTTCGACAGCACCAGTGGGCAGCATGATGGTTACGCGCTTGCTCTCAATGGCTTTGATGGTGTACGGACCGATCTTGTCACCAACACGCACAATTGTTGGACGCTCAGCTCCAACCTGACAGGTCGCAAAACTGCGACCACCGCTGGCCAATGCGATTCCAAGCACCACGAGGCGCGGGAGCGGCGCGGCGGGTGCGTCAGGTTCTGTGATCTCCGACGCCAGCAGATATCGGTTGGTCGGGGCCGAGCGTGCGACATCAAACACATCGCGACTCACCACTTTGGTGATATTGACGGTCGGTGGCGGTGGTGGTGCAACCAGCGCCGCCGGATTGGGCAACACCGGCAATTCACCGGCTGGCACCTCGGATATCTGCACGGCGCGCGCCAGCGTGTACACCATGAGCACCAGCGAAACGGCAACCGCCACCATTGCCACACGCATCGGCCCCCAACGTAACCACGCATTCGGCATCACCTGGCACCGTCCCGGGCTGGAGTGGCTTCCGATACGCTGTTCGCGCGTTGACCGCCCGATGCAGAGTCGGCCAACGTGCGGCTCGCTCTCTGAGGCGGCGAAGGGTCATGCGCCAACGCGTACGCGGAAACGGTGGCCGAGAAGAGAATGGTTTCAATGTCGTCAGCGTCGCGTGTCGGACGGGAAATATCCAGTCGCGAAACACGTACGAGTTTCGGACCACGCTCCAGTGCCTGCAAGAATTCAAGCAGTCCCTGCAAATCCGACTCGCCGCGAATATCTTCGCTGAGTGTTCGTACGTTGCTTTTGGGTTTTGTCACCACACCCGTGGTGGCCGTGGTCAGCAACACGTGATTCTGGCTGGCCACTTCGCCCAGGTACGAACCAAGTTCCGCACTTGTCATCACGTCATCCGCGCCACTGAACAATCGCGAGACCGTCTGCCTCATCAGTGAATCGGCGACACCTTGCAGTGCCGGGTTGCGTTTGGCCGCGGCAATTGCGCTCTGTTCGCGCACCAATGCGGTTTGCTCAAACGCGAGTTGATCGCGTTTGTCAGCCAGCGACGCACGAAAAGGTTTCACGCCATACAAGTAGAGCAGCGCGGGTACCACCAGCAGCGCGCCCCATAACACCACCTTTCGCTCACGTTCCTTGAGTTGATAACTCATGACGGGCCCTTCTCGGCGGTGCGCGCGCTCTTCGCCGACTCGGCGGCAGGGCTGGTGGATGGCGTGATCGGCTTCAGCTTCGCGACCAACGTGAACTTCTCCAGCGACGAACCATCCACTTGTGGCTCCAGGCGTACTGCGGCCGCCGACTTGATGCCGGAAAAACTTTTCGCCACGGCGAGTGCGGGATACACTCCCGCCGCACGCACCGCGAGTCCGTCAAATCGCACCGAATCGCTCCAACCCCGAAACGCGGTGAGATACGATTCGTCGGGAAGATGTGTTGTGAGATCGGCCAGCACCGCCGACCACTGCGGACTTTCGCGTTCACTGCTGGCCAGCATCGCCAACTGGGCCGACACCGTTTCAACCGACGCTCGGCCCAACAATGTGGTGGCCAACTGGGGCGTCAATGCCGCGCGTGCGGCCTGCACCGACGCGAGTTCACGATTCACATCCCACATCTGCAATCCTGCCGTCAGGCCAAGAAACATCACTGCGGCTGCAAGCAGCGAGTAGGCCAAACGATTGCGGCGATTCCGGTCGGCGGCACGCATTTCTTCGGTGCGAAACAGCAGCGTGCGTACGTCGACAATGTACGCGGCAGCCAGGAGCGCCGGGTCTGCGGTTACGTCGGTGGATGCGCTCGTGGGCAACGCGACACTGAGCGCGCGTGCACCAAGCGCCGAACTCCATTGTTTGCGCACGGTCGGCTCACCCGCAGCCAGCAATCGCGACCCGGTGGACGCCGATTCCATGAACACAGCGGCATCATCCACAGCCGAACGAAACCTGCGCAGGTTGTCGAGCACACCATTGGTCAGTGACAGCAGGTGCGTCTGTTCGGCCTGATGCACCAGCAATTGTGTTTGCCCACTCGCTGCAGCGGGCCAGGCTTTCGACACGGCAACTGTCCACGCCGCTTCGGCCGGCGCGATGAGTTCCAGTGACCATCCGGTATGACGCACTGCGGCAGTGATGAGTCGAATAATCCAGGCTGGCGCTGCGCCCGCAACGACTCCTGACGCGTCGGACTTGTCGCGCGCCACGACACCAACCAACTGCGCACCTTGTGCGCCGACGAAATAGCGCGATGCGTTGCGCGACAACACGGATTCCAGTTCGTCGTCACCGAGCGTCGGCACGTCGACCCGGCGCACTTCGGCAATGGACGGCAGCAGTGCCACTGCGAGATGGCCTTTCGTTTCCCGCGTGAGCTGCGCCAGTGTGCGCAGCGCAGTGCTCAGAGAAATCCATGACGGCTGGTCTGCGGCGGGCGCCTCAAGGGGCATGCGCCACACTGAGCTTCCGCCTGATTTCAATCGCGTGTCATACGCGACAATTTCCGTGCGGGAAATCGCAACCCCCACCCAACTGCCTGCACTATTCCCGGACGCGCTCACCATTGCCTCCAGGAAATGGTCGTCTGATTGCCGTTACGTTGTATCGTTGCGCGCAATTGGACGGGTTGAGCCTGCGGTCCTGCCTGAGCAATAATCACGAGATCAACTTCTTGGGTCTCCGCGGTGGTGTTCTGCGCAATGCTGCGTTGCGCCGGCGTTTGTGTATTGCCCTGCGGTTGCCCCGGGCGTGGCGGTGTTTGCGCAGCGCCGGGCACAACCTGATTCACATTCTGAATGCGTCCGCCGTTCGCGCGCAGCGCCAGAATTCTCGCGACCACGGGCTCGGTCATGCCGGGCACGCCGCGCAGCACCGGCGCCTCGGCGGTATTGAGATTGACCAGACCATTGCCGTACGTGCGCAGATACGGACGCGCCTTCTCCAGAATTTCCGGCGTCATGCCGCGCACATCCATCAAATCATCAATGTCGCGGAATGGCGCGTTTGCTGGCAGCACCATTTTGTCATCTTTCAAGTACGCGTCGCGCTCGCCGCCACGCGCGCGCGCCTGATCATCGCCGTCCCGCCAATCCATGATGCTCTGTGAAATTTCATCGGCGGTGGCATAATCGCCCAGCAAACCGCTGAAAAACGCCGTCAGGGCATCCTGTCCCATGGCGTTAATGTTGAGAAGCTGTCCCCCTGGAAACACCTGCACGTCAACCGGCAGACTGTCGATGTCCACAATACCGGAGAACAGCGAATCCGCATCAATCCATGGGTCGGACGAGCGAAGCCGAGCGGCGCCGGCCCCACTTCTGTTAGTGCGAAGCGCGCGTTCGAGCTGCGCCTGATGAAACGCCAGCGCACCAATGGCCGCGGCGCGCGCAATGCCGCGTTCGGATGCGTTGATGCCAACTGTGTAGCGTTCGTGCGCATCGATACTGAACTGCAACGCCACCACGGTAATGGCGACTATCAGCCACAACGCGGTGATCATCGCAAACCCGCGTCGTGTGCGACGCCTACGCGGCACGCGTACCTTGGCGGCGTGTCTCATCGTGCTGGCGTGCGTGGTGGCGCGTTCACCTGCGATTGCGTGATGGTCACGATCATGGGCAGTGACAACAACGTCGGCGCAATCACGCCCTCAGCGGACGTCAACGTCAAACGAACGGCTCGTGGCTGAAGCGACGCCGCCTGCGTTGCTGTGACCCAACGCCGAGTGGGGCGATCGAGATACTCAATGAGCATTCCCGTCACCGTACTGTCCAACTGTTTGCGCTGCAGCGGCGACTGCTGATTCACCTGATACTCGAGTGTCAATCCTTGTTCAGGTGTTTGCTCATCTTCGTCGATGAACAGTCGCATACGCGCGTTTGGCGCATTGGCCGGATTTGGCGCCGTGGTCGTGAAGATGAGTTCATCACCGGTCACGGCGGCAGGCAGAACCGTTTCGGCGCCGTTTGGTGTGCGCGTGGTCGCATTGCTCGCGACGGCGCGCGTGTTGCTTTGCCGGCTCCCTCGGGGAATGCCGCCAATCTGCACTTGCAGGCTCGCCGGCAACAACCACGCACGCAGCGTTTCGCGCAGCGCGGCAGCACGCTCGGTTTCCGACGTCGCCTCTCGGATAATGCGGCGGTTGTCGATAATGGAACCGAATGTCGCAGTGCCAATAGCCGCCATGAATCCCGTGACGGTGAGCGCCACAATCAATTCCATCAGCGTCACGCCGGCGCGCGCTTTCATCGGTTGCCCGTGTTGAGAGGCGGACGGCGATATGCGCGCGACTTGAGCTCGTAAGAGCCATCAGCCCACAGCACCTTTACGACTACGCTATACAGTCCTGGCTCATCACTGATTGGTGTGACGTCGGTCGTCCAGGTGTATTCATCAAGTGGCGCCGGAAATTCACCTTTCGCGACCGAGTCGGGAAGAGCAGTCAGCGCATTCTGGCCATCCAGCAAATCGAGAAAGTCCAGTCGCGATGTGGCCAGCGCTTCTACTGTCAGCGCGCGTTGGGCACGAACGGTGGTGCGAAACTGTGAACCCACCGCCGACAGCGCGGCCGCTGCCGTGACGCCAACAATGGCGACGGATGCTACGGCTTCGAACAGCGTGATGCCGCGACGTGCGAGCGAACACCGCGCACCCCAACTATGCGCGCCCCCACCACTCACGCGGGTACTACCGACTCCCGCACAGCGCGCGGCGGAAGCAGCCCTGCCGCTGACAATGGTATTTCCGCCGCATGACCGGTCGCGACCCACACGCCATTGACTAACGCGGAACAAGTTTCGCCTCACCGGTCCACGCATCAATGGTCAGCATGGAGTTCACGCCAATGCCGCGCACCATCACCGAGTCGCCCATCACCGCGCCCGTTCGCTGAAAGGTGTATTGCAACCGGTCCAACTCTGTCTCCAGCGTTTCCGAATCGCCCAGTTCCAGCGTGCTGTCTGCCAGCACACCGGTGCCCCGCGTGCCCGTCGTATCCACGCGATAACGGCTCGACACGGGATCGATGCGCACCGTGACCTGATAGTTGCGCTCGATGGCGAGGTTCCGCGCCTGCTTGAGCAGCTTGACGAGTTTGTCGCCGCCCGTCTCGGGTTTGCCTTCGCCCAAACGTGAAAGTGCGGGCGTCACCACCGCGGCCGCCACTGCCATGATGACCAGACACACGCCCATTTCCATGAGCGTGAATCCGCGGCGCGCACGTCGCGCGTCCAGGCGGTTCGCTGTCAGGCATGGTGTCGAGGTGCGTTGCACCGCTAGGCGTTTCGTCTGCGGGCGCTTCATGCAAACGACCCTGCGTTAATGCCATAAATGGCCTGCAGCAACGACATCGCCACAAACGCCACAATCAACCCGAACACGACAATCATCACCGGCTCGGCCAATGTGGCCAGGCGTTGGGTCGCCCGCTCCGTGCGTTCTTCGAAAATTTCCGCAGCCTTGTGCAGAAACGCGCGCAACTGTCCCGCGTCTTCGCCAACACCAATCAACTGTGGCAACAGCGGCGGATACAATGGACTTTCTGCCACCGCCTGGCGTAGCGACGTACCTTCGCGCACGCGCGCGCGAATCTGCTTGACGTCATCTCGCGCGATGGGGTCGTCCACCGAATCGATGGTATCATCCAACGCCACGAGCAACGGTGCACCGCCACCCAGCAGCACCGCCAGCAACCGCGCCAATCGCGCTGCCAAGGCGTAGCGACGTAATGTGTTTACCAGCGGAATGGCCAGCAGCAACCGTGACCAGAACCGCGCGCCCTGGTCGCTGGCGCGAACCCAGGCCGAGAAGGAGGCAATAGCGACGGGAATGAGCAGGAACACCGGCCACACGCGGCGCAAGAATGCGGAAACGTTCAGCAGCAGCGTGGTCGATGTCGGCAACTTGGCACCACTGCCTTCAAGCAATCCGACAAATCGTGGCAACACGAACAACATCAGCACGCTGACCGCGACCGTGCCCGCGACCGCGAGCAGTATTGGATAGATGGCGGCCGACAACACCTTGCCGCGAATGGATTCCTCGCGTTCGAGCTGCTCGGCCAGTCGTGCAAAGGTGGTATCGACATCACCGCTGCGCTCGCCGGCGCGTACCAGCCCGATGTAAATGGGCGGAAACAGTCCCGGATGACGCGCCAGTGCGGTGGACAGTGTTTCACCGCGCTCGACATGTGTGCGCACATCCTGCATGGCGGCTTTCACGTCACCCGTGGTGACACCGGTTGCGGCATTTAACGCTTGCGATAACGGCATCCCAACCGGCAGCAGCGTCGCGAGTGCGCGCGTGGCTTCCAGTACTTCGCGCTTACGCCCGAACCGAAATTTCAGCGTCTCGGCGTTGCCCGTTGCTTCGGCAATGTTCAGCACGAACAGCCCGCGCGCTTCCAGCGACTGCGTCAACGCACCGGTGCTCGATGCCTCCTCGCGCCCTTTGCTTTTTTTGCCGGCGGTGGTAACGGCTTCGTACGCATACGTAGGCATAACGATTACGCGGTGGGCGCTTCGGGCTCTACTTCCAGCTCAGGATGTCGGCGTCCTCGCCTTCACCGCCAATTTTTCCGTCGGCGCCATAGCTGATGAGGTCAAATCCCATGGGATTCGATTCGCCCGGAAAGACATAGATGTAGGCGCGCCCCCACGGATCGAGTGGCACGGCCTTGCGCAGATACGGCTGTTTCCAGTTCGCAGGTGGGTCGACGGTGGGCATGGACGTCAGTGCGTCGAGTCCCTGTTGCGACGTTGGGTATGCGCCGTTGTCCAGCCGATACGCGTCCAGCGCGCTGCTCAGGTTTTCAACTTGTGCGGTTGCCGTGGCGCGTTTGGCTTCGCCAACGTTCTTGAAAATGTTGGGCGCAACCAAAGTGGCCAGAATGGCGATCACCACGATGACGACCAGAATTTCGATGAGCGTAAAGCCGCTGCGACGGACTCGGCCGACGGTCGGGGTTGGGCGCACAGCGGCAACGGTACGAGGCATTGGCCAGGGCAGGAGTGAGGTGGCGGCCGAGATAGGACACCGAAAGAAGCTGGAGCGTTCACCGCCAGCGTTGGGTGCTTGTCAAGCTGAACGGTGCGAACGGGCCATGGGTTTCCGCCGGTCGGACACCGAAATTCGGATACCGAAATTCGGACATCGAAACTCGGATACCGATTGCCGGACACAACGCCCTCTGGCCAGTTGGATGCACAATTCACGCCAACGTTAACGCGTCACTTGCATATTTGCCCGAATAAAAAATCCCGCCAGAGGAGTGTGACGGGATTCGAAGTTGCTGGGTAACGTCCAGTACCTTACACGAATTGGCTGATTCGCCCGACGGAGTGGCGGTGGTGCTCGTGGATAGGAAATTCAATCGGGCTCGGTCGAGTATTCGGCGAACATACGGCGCGATCGCCGACCCCGCGAGGGCAGGCCGGCGCGCAGCGGCCTGCCCGCCGCCGCGCCTCGGTGGCCGTCCGGACGGCGTTGCCCGTCGGCATCCGGTCGCCCGGGGACGGATCGGACGCCCCGGTGGGACGGACGCGCACACCGAACGTCCCCGCGCGTGATCGGGGCGTCGGGGTGAGGCTCAGCGG
>Ga0209181_10001923_pt1 | contig 34800 bp, 37 predicted proteins | sample MAT05_FD_187208 | JGI IMG/M metagenome (GOLD analysis project Ga0209181, IMG submission 187208) | Freshwater microbial communities from Lake Fryxell liftoff mats and glacier meltwater in Antarctica - MAT-05 (SPAdes) (version 2) | ecosystem: Environmental > Aquatic > Freshwater > Ice > Liftoff... | reverse complement strand
GGAAGGCAAAGAGGCGCGCTTCGCTGGTTTTCCATTTGCCGTGTGCGGCATGAAGCAGGGCTCCGCTGCTCAGGCAAAAGATGCCCAAAAGATTAATGAGCGGCCAACCACATCCAGGCTTTTGCGAATTGGGCTGAGGCCATTCCTTTTGAAGATAAACAGCGAATTTCAGGAACGAGCAAGGATGGACGGAGCCATGAGTTTACCTACCTATGATCAAACGGGGCGTGAATTGAAGCAGGTGCCGCTGCGCTTGAAAATTAACGCATCTTTTTTACCAAACTTTGGAGACCGTTGGGCTCTTGGGATAAAATACCGCGTGCGACCGTGCAAAATGTGAGTTTTGAGACGATGGGTGCGGGCTCCACCGCCTTTCCTCAAAGAATGATGCTCCGCATTGGAGGAATGTTTTTGGCGAGTCGCCAAAAACAGCACGCGTGGCGCGTGCGCTCCCCGATGCATCGCGGATGAAATCCGCATTGCACGCTCAACGCCCTCCAATCCAAGCGCGCCGGACTCTTCACCGGGCCTGTTCAACCATGGATTGATGCGGGCTCGGGCCGCATCAATCCTTTGCGTTTAGGCGCGTCCGGTCGCTTGCAAATATGACTCATGGTTTCTGAAGTTTGTGTGAGATGCGCCACTTACCGTCGGCGTGAAGATACTGACGGAACTCTTCGTGAAGAGTGGGATCGCCCGAAACGTGATAGAAGATGCGGTAGGACATGGCAACGACCTCCTCCTCATCCACGCTCACGCGGTTGACGTCGAACGTGGGATGCTCAGCAAGGAAGTCGCGGCGTGCCTGTGCTTCGCTCGGCAAACCTCGCCTCAGCCACAGAACGAAGGAGACCAGAAACCCAACGGCGATGAGGATCCAAAGGACAGGCTTTAAGGTTTTCATTCACAGGGTGCGCGAGGAGGCGCCTAACGCTTATTATACTGTAAATAGCGCAGTATAATATCTGGGGTTAAGGTTAAAATGGCGGCAGGGTGCTGCGACATGGATAGGACCGTTGCAGATTGCAAAACACCAGCAAGCCCAACATTTTGGCTCAGGCTTCGTTTTCCTCTTCTGTCGGTGGCTCGGGGAGCCAGTGGGTAAGGATGCTGCCGACCAACGCATACGCGCCTGCCACACATGCGCCTACGAGGGCGATTTTGGCGGGGTTGGGTTTGTCGGAGGCGGAAAGCGAAAGGGTGATCCATGCGGCGGCGGTGCCGAGGACGCGTCCGCCGATATTAGCCGCGAAGCTTTCGCCGGTTCCGCGCAGATGCACTGGGAAGACGCGAGGGATATAATTTCCCCAAAAGCTGAACTGCGCAATAGTCAGAAAACCCGCGATGAAAATGCCAACCTTAATCATGCCGAGGCTGCCGGGATTGGCGAGTTGGGTGGATATCCACCAGAACAAAAGCGGGACGAAAATGAGCGAGGGGATTTGGAAAACCCGGAATAGCGACCGGCGGGAAACGATCCACACGGCAAGCGCCGCTAGGGCGAAGCGTCCGCACAGTCCGCCGATTTCCTGCCAGAATGTGATGCCTGCCACAGCCTGGTCGCTCGCATTGCCGCCGACCTGCCGCTTCTTGGGAGTAGGCAGATCTTTACCTGCGGCTTTGGCTTCCTTGACCGCTTCGCCAACGGCGGATTTTGCGGTGGCGATCATTGCGGCGTGGCCGGTCTCATTCGGGGTGTTGAGCGCTTGAGCGCCGAGAATTTGCGGGAGTTGTTGGATCGCTCCGAATGCGATGCCATAGCTTGCGGCAAAAATAATGGTCGTGAGGACGGTCGTGCGACGGAGTTCCGGACTGAAAAGCTCGGCGATGCTCGGACGTTTTAATTGTCCGGCGGCGCGTTTACGTTCCCATTCCGGCGATTCGGGGAGGAAGGGACGGATGAGGAGAAGTGGAAGCGCGGGGATGACACCGGAGATCAGAGTGTAACGCCAGGCTTCGTGTCCGCCGTGAATGGCTGGGAGACCAAGCGCCCATTTTGCGGCGAGGATGTTTGCGGCTGCAACCAGCAGACCGCCGAACGAAGAGAAAGCCTGGGTGTAACCGAGCGCCTTCTCGCGCTGCTTCGGCTCCTTGAAAAGCTCGGCAAGCCAGGCGACGGCGGCGACAAATTCCACGCAGACGCCGATGAAGACGAGACAGCGGAAAAACAGGAGCTGATAGAGATTTGTCGAAAAACCGGCTGCACACGCCGCGAAGGCATATAGCAGAATACTAAAAGTAAGCACACGACGACGGCCGAGTAGATCAGTGAGATAGCCGCCAAGAAGTCCAAACACGCCGCCTGCCAGCGCAGGGACGAAGAAAAGCGTTCGCGCCCATTTAATATACATGGGGCCACCTGGCGCCCATTGCGCAGCGGCTTCCGCCTGAGGCATCCCGCCTTGCACCAGCTGCTCTATCAGCGGTGCGCTCAGCGCAGCCATCGCCGGCTTGATGATCAGCGGCAGCATCAGCAGCTCGTAGATGTCGAAGGCGAAACCGATGCTGGCGATGATCAGAATCAGCCATTGCGTGCGGGTGAGGGAGAATGAGGAGGTGGACATTGAAAATTATACTTGAGGCAATGAAAAACCTTCGGCTGCCGCATTGATGGCAAGAGCTATCAATGCGAATACGATTTTTTCAGCGTTGTTCATGCAGCCTGTTTTCTTTTTCTTGGGCGCTCCCATTGCGTCACAATTTTCGGTCCTGTGCCGGGTAGGTAACCATTCATGGAGACAAATCTTGTAGGGTGAGGCAAAGCTCCATCGCCAGGCAATGGTATGCATGGGAGGATCGTGAATAGTTCCATCCAGAAGGGGTTTTCTGGATGGAACCGCTTTCCACATTCCTCGACATATCTTAAAACCGCCTCAGAGTTTTCCTGTTTAGCGAGTTCTGCCAGACGTCCTGGTGAGTTGCCTTCTGCGCTCACCATTGCCGCCCCGCAGCGGATTGCATAGGAGCTAAATGGGAGTGCTACATTGAGTAAAGCAATGGCAAGCTCCTCGTTGTTGAAGTGTTCTGGTGCGGCAAGCTCTTCCTGTGGAACGTCTTCATGCCAGTAGTGGCGGCAACCTCGTTGCACTGCAAGATGTGAAAAGTCGTCTGGCGTGACCAGTCCCAAGCCTTTTGCTTTTTGCAGAAGCGAAGAGACGTGCGGCGTAATGCCAAGTCGGGTTGCGAGGGTGTCGGACATGCTAGTCCTTTTTCTTTTCAGCTTCAGAAGGTGCAGAGGACGTTTTCCCGATGACGTAAAGATGGGTCTGGGTCGTGATGTAAAGCGTGTCGTTTGCTACCACGGCAGTTCCGAAAACCGGCGCGCTCATGGCGACTTCACTGAGGATTTTCTTTTCCTTGCTCACTTCGAAAATCAGAAGATCGCCGTCTTCGTCACCGATGAACACCTTGCCGTCCACCACCAGCGGCGATGCCCACATGTGCGCCTGCATGTCGTGTTTCCAATGCAGCGTGCCTTTGATCGCGTCGAAACAATAAACAAAGCCGCTGTAGTCGGCGGCGAAAAGTAGGTCGGTCGCGGGATCAATCGCCACGGTGCTGATACTGCGGTTGATGCCTTTGAAGTCCCAAATGATTCCCGTCTTGGTGATGTCGCCGGTTTTAGTTGGGTCCACGCACATAATCCGGCCGACTCCCTCGCCGTGTTCCGGATCCTGCCCCGAGCAGATATATACATTACCTTTATAGAAAACCGGCGTTGCGATGATCTCGCTCGGACCTTCAGGCGCTGGATATTTCCAAGGCTTGCCGTTTTTGTCCTTCTTGTATTCCTCAGGCACCGCATCGAGCCACCAGACTTTCTTCATGAAATCAGTGTCGTCTTCTTTCACGGGCGTTGGATCGAACGCATAGAGCAGCCCGTCTCCTCCTCCGAAGTAGATCTGCCATTTATCCCCGATCTTTGCCGCGCTGGGTGACGTCCATTGACCGTGAAAAATCCTGGAACCCATGGCTGCATCGTCTTCTGCCACCAGCGCACCAGTCTTTTTGTCCAGCATGATAAAGCTGGGCGACTTTGGAGAGGGGATATTGACGTGCGTCCAGTCCTGGCCGTTGGAAGTGCAGACGATTACCTTGTCGTCAAGAACCAGCGGGGAGCTGTTGGAAGCGTTGTGAGGGAAGACGCCGAGTTCGTCCATCATGTCATAACGCCATATAATGTCCGCGTCCGTCTTAGTCACCTCCACCTTGGGCTTGCCCGGGCCGGGCATGTATTGTCCTTCATCCTGAAATTCGCCGTCGTTTCCGTTCGCCTGTCCGTTGACATCAAGACAGACCACTTCGCACCGGGACGTCACGGCATACATCCTGTCGCCTTCCACATAAGGAGCGCTGAGAAAGCCGAGATACTCCCAGTCATTTACTTTACCGGAAGCGAGTTTGGGAACCGTGAATTGCCAGAGAAACGCTCCTGTTTTTTCGTCGAAAGCCAGCAGGACGGATTTGTCGTCCTTAAATCGCGAGTCACGCGCCGAGGCGTTATTGGTGCCGACGAATACTTTGCCGCCTGCAATGACTGGATTTCCATAAGTTTGAGAGCCGAGCTTTGCGATCCACTTCACATTTTTGGTCGTCGCTGGATCGATCTCCTCACTGTTTTGTTTAAACTTACCGGGGTTAAATTCCCATGTGACTCCTTTTGCCGGGGAAAACATATTACGCGACGGATTTTTGCCACCCCACGCGGGCCAGTCTTCGGCGTTGGCGGAGATGAGGCAGGTGACGAAGGCGCAGGGGAGTAGAAGGGTTTTCATAACGGCGGGAAGAAAGGGGAAGAGTTACGCATGCGTATCATTTTCAGCAAAGCGTTTTCTTCGCGAATTTCTGAATCAGAAAATACGACGGCAACATAGTGAGGTGCCTGTTGAAAAGCCTCAGATATGGTTGGATGAATGAAGTCGAAGGTTCTTACTCTTTGATCCACCTACGCCCGCCTCTGTCTCGCTTCGCTCGGCTGTCTTGCTCTTGATCTTACTCCTTCAAGACATTGGTTGATAGTGGAGGGATGATTATTGATTATTACGTGCAGCTATTACCTGCCTTGTTCCGCCTGAAGTTCATGTAGTAATCTGATTGCCTGAACGCGTTTGCGTGAGGGAATAACGCTCGGTGCTGTCACGGCAAAGAAAAACCAAATGCCTGTCAGAACAAAGGCCATTGTGGAAAGAGTGTTGAAACTGACCCGCCCGATGCGCCACTGATGAACCAACCAAAACCCAAAAATGCCGGGTCCGAAAACAACCCCAACCCCGTATAGAACCAAAAACAAACTCACCTGCCTGCCTTCAGAAATCAGCAAACAAGCACCATAAAGCCCTACCGCCAATTGGTGGATTGCAATAAAGCACATCCAATAGGCACAGATTCTAGAAGCCCGCGAATGATACGCAGGAGCTTTCATCTCCAGACTTTGATCGTTTGCTTATCCCAGTGACTTTGAAAAATCGCAAGCGATTCACTGCGGAGACCGTTTAAAGGATCGCCCAGTTTCACGTCCTGATCCGTGACCTCTAGCACGGCAACCCAATGGTGCAGCCCGGGCTCCAGCTCTATAACGGTCAACGATAGCCCCATCTCGCGTAGCTCCTTCATATCATTCAAGACGTGATAGCTGCATTTCAATCCATCACCCCCATATTTCTGCAACATAGCTGCTGCAAGGTCTTGCGCGTAAGTGCCGGTGTGCTGACTGCAATAAGCGAGGAGCCCGATCTCACTTTCCTCCGCAGGAAAACCGAGTTTGCGTAACGCCGTCACCGCTGCTGCCGGTCCGCAGGTGTAGCCAGTCCCTTGCATGCAAATTCCGGTTTTAGAAAAGCGGGTCTTCAATTGAGAAACTTCGTTTCGTGAAATCGCCGGGCCGATAAACTCCATCCATCCCGAATAAACGACTGCGATGAACGTGGCAGTCACAAGCCCACCGGCAGTGATGCGACTGACTGGATACCGCAACAGCGGCGCGCTAACGAGAGGAACAGCCAGGCACATCAAGTAACCGCTTTCACGACGCGAAAGGTAATCGCCTAACAGAAGTGCCGTTCCAATACCGGCAACTCCAAGTGCCATCCAAACAAAGCAGGCGCGTTTAAATCGATAACCAACCATGAATGCCGTTGCCGAGACAAAGACAGCAACGAGCGTTTCCAGCCAGGGATGCATGGTGGTGACGAAGCAGAGACCGTACGAGAAGTGCGGATTTCTCCTCGTTAACAGCTGGGCCAGGACGCGGCTGTCTCCACATTGTCGCACCCTAACACTCCCAGTGTTTTGACTTTCTTGTTAAGCCACTTCTTTAAACCGAAGCTCGCCAAGCGCCGCCAACTTTCTTCATTTTAAACGGATGCGCTCCACCTTGCTGCTGATTTCATTTTTCGTCCTCGGGACCTTCACGACAGTCTATTCTCAGGAAGACAAAATCATCTTCGCCACTTACAATCTCCGCAATTATCTCGACGACAAACAGGTCAAGGAAGGCCGGGTCAAACCCAAGACCGATGAAGAAAAGGACACGCTCGTCAAAGTCGTCCGAGACATCAATCCCGACATTCTAGGCGTTTGCGAAATGGGATCAGAGGAGGCGTTTGAAGACTTCAAAGCGCGACTGCAACGCGCCGGTCTGGGATACAAATATTTTGAGTGGGTGGAAGCTGCGGACACCGAAAGACATCTCGCGCTTGTGAGCCGTCACCCCATCGTCGCAAATAACTCACAAAAAAATGTCCGCTTTCGCCTGAACGGAAAGGAGCTCTCCTGCAAACGCGGCTTTCTCGATGTGACCATCCAGATCGGGGAAAACTACCGATTGCGTTGTGTCGGCGTGCATTTTAAATCCAAGCTACCAGTCCCGGAGGGCGAGGCACTGATCCGTCGGAATGAAGCCACTGCGTTGCGCCAGTATCTGGACACTATTCTGCAAAAAGAACCCGAGACGAATCTCCTGTGCTATGGAGACTTCAACGATACACGCAACGAACCCATGTTCACGGAAGTCTCGGGGCGCAAAGGGGCGCCGAATCACATGGCCGACTTGTGGGCGCGCGACTCTGTAGGAGATCGCTGGACGCACTATTGGCGCACCGCAGATCAATATGCCCGCTTCGACTACATTTTCGTAAGCAACGGCCTGTGGCGTGAAGTCGTCAAAGACTCTGCCACGGTCTATCGTTCAGGATACTGGTTTGACGCCAGCGATCACCGGCCTGTTTACACCAGCATCCGTCCGCGAGAGAACAAGTAGCCAAAAAGCGGAATGCGGAGATTGGAGACCGGACTGAACCGATCAAAAATAGTTACTTAAAAATCCTACGACGCCTCTGTTTCTAGAGTGTTTTCTTTCACTTTGAGAAATTTTCCGGTCTCCGCTTTCCGGTTCCCAACTTAAAATCATTTCCTTACTGGAGCAGTTTTTCGATGTCGGCATCCTTCAATCCCATCGGATGTCCCGCCCAGGTGATTTTGCCGGTCTTATCCACGAGGAAAGCGTGAGGGATTCCTTTGATTCCAAAGCCTTCAGAAAACTTGTTATCCTTGTCGATGGCGACTGCGTAATCCATCGGCATCGTTTTCGTGAATTTCTCGATCACCGATTTTTCCTCATCAGAAATCCCAACGATCCCCAATCCCTTGTCCTTGTACTTTTTGTAAATCTCATTCAGATGCGGGATGCTCTTGCGGCAGGGCGGGCACCATGTCGCCCAAAACTCTACGATCATCGGCTTTCCGGTCTCAACCTGTCCGGTGAGCAATTCCAACTTCATCTCCGGAAGTTGTTTGCCGACCCAGTCATTAGGTTCTGCCATGCAGCCGGTATTAAAAGAAAGGGTGAGAACTACGGTAAGGAGAAGCAGAAAGAATCGTTTCATAAGGAGGTTTGATTAACACGAAATCGTCATCGAGAAAGAGGAATCTCGCTAAATTTAGGCAGCAAAAAAGGACGCGCCGACTCCGGCACGTCCTTTTTAAAACGGTATAATCGAGCGCAATTAGCGCATCAAGAGCGCCTGACGCGCACGCTTGATTTCACGATTAATCTTGCGGTGAAAACGCGCAGGAAGACCGGTCGTACGACGCGGCAGAATTTTTCCGGCTTCGGTCACGAAACGCTTCAAGAGCTCGGGATTCTTGTAATCAATGGAGTCGAGCGCGATTTCGATCCGACGACGCGGCATCGTGCGGTTAGCACGGCGGAAGTTGGAACGACGTTGTGGTGTCTTTGGTTGCATAGTCTGAGTTTACTTGGTTTCGCGATGCACAGTGCGGCGCTTCAAGTTTGGGTTGTATTTTACTTTTTCGAGGCGGGTAGGCGTGTTGGGGCTTTTCTTGTTGCGCGTCGAGATATAACGCGAAACGGGTTTGCCTTCAGCTTTCGCTTCGGTGCATTCGAGGATGATGAAATCGCGGGCCATGGTATTTATTCCTTTTCTGTATTTGCAGGGGTTTCTTCAGTTTCTTCAGAGTCACTTTCGCCGCCTTCGTCATCGGTCAGGCCAAAGAGCGAGGTGACAGGGACACGGGAGCGTTGATGCTTGTGAGTTTTTTCCAGCTCAGCCTGACATTCCACAGTGAAGCGTGCAAACGGCAGCGCTTCGAGGCGGGGATGTGAAATCGGCTTCTTGCTCATTTCGCAGAAACCATAGCTACCGGCTTCAAGGCGCTTCAAGGCCTCGTCAATTTCATAAAGTGCGTCCTGCTCCTGGGAAAGCAGACTGAGCGCAAAATCACGGTCATAGGCATCACTCCCAGCATCGGCCTGATGCATTCCAAAAGCACTCGCCTCGCCGCCTTCAGCGCGGGAACGGAGACTGTCTTTAGCTACACCTGCCATCGCGTCGAGCAGGCTGTCGCGCAATCCAATGAGACGCTCTTTTTGTTTTGCTAAAAACGGGGTCAGCTTGATGGGCTTGCGCGGTACGGGACGATCAAAACTAGTGTCCCTTTCAAAAACCGTCACCTTGGCTACTGCCTTTGGTTTCGCCTTCGGAGCTGATTTGGCTTTTAGAGTGAGCTTGGATTTTGCGGCTGGTTTTGCTTTTGCGGCGGGCTGCACTTTCTTTACAGGTTTTACTTTCGCTTTGACTACAGGCTTCGACTTCGCTGCAGGCTTTGCCTTTGCAGCAGGCTTGGCCTTTGCAGCAGGCTTGGCCTTTTTAACAGGCTTGGCAGCGGCTTTCGGCTTTTTGGCAGCGACTTTTTTGGTCTGCGATTTTGGCATAATAATTAGTGTTCCTGAAAAATGAAGGGCGGGATAGATAGGTGTATTCTCTTCGGGGCGCAAGGCGGAAATGGGCTTTTTTCCATAAGGTCAGAATGCTCGCTTTTTAGTCTGCCACTTATGCTTATTCCCGCACCCGCAGCGATGACCGGCTTTCACTCACGTGTTTTGTCAGTCATCACTTCATTATTTGGCAGCTTGCATCGCCAGCGCTTAGCCACATGCCAGACGAGGTATGCGATCAATGCCAGCCAGGGCGCGACATGCCAGGGTCCCCAGAATGGAAGGTGTTTGCCTTCTGAAAAGCCGATGTTCCAAAGACCAGGATTCCACGGAGATTGCGTCGGGGAAAAATTTGAGATCGTATTATAAAAGGCGAAAAGAAACAGGCTGCATGATGCGGTGATCCACGCATACCAGCGGGGCGTTGCAACCAGGATAAACGGCGCGAGCCAGACAAAATACTGGGCCGCAATGCCTGTAGATAAGACGAAAAACACCGCCCAGATGAAGGCTATACTGCAAAACAAGGATTCCGCCCGGTCTTTGCGCCGCCGCCAGGCTACGGCGAGCACGGAAAAGATGATCAGATATTTACTCACCGACATTACCGTGTTTTGCATCGCATGAAGTTCGAACGCCCCCACTTTCTGAAAGCCCTCGATTCCCGTGGCTCTCAGCCAGTAACTTATCCCCCATATTCCCCAGTATCCGGGATAACTCAGCGTATTCCGGTAAAACTCCAGCGGAACATTCACCATTGCGGGAGACCACCCGGCGAGGATGAGAAGACTGGCGGTTATAAAATACGGACGCCACTTCTTCTGCTCCCACCAAAACATGAAAAACAACGGCGTAAATAGAAGGGGGATCACTTTGATCTGACACGCGAGCCCGATCGCCAGACCACAAAGCACTGGCTTTTTCTCCACACACATCCAGACCGCAACCAGCAACATGAGCGCTAGAACGGAGTCCACATTCCCGTGATAACCCGACACCATGTAAGATACCGGACTCAGCGCAAAAAGCGTCAATGCCCACCACGGCGGAGAGCCGGTAAGCTGCCGGATCCTCAGCAACACGAGCACCATCAGAAAATCGGCTGCAATTCCCGGAAGGCGAAGCAGCAAAGGCACCTCACTTTTTCCCAGATTCGCGGCATCATCCCCGTTGATTTTTTGCAAACCCGCGCTGAATGCCGCGATCAACGGCGTGTGATTAAACAGCGGCATCGTCTGGTAGGTATGAGCCAGACCGTTTCGATTGATCAGTTTCCCCCAGTGATTAAACATCACCACGTCATTCGTGCCGATGGTGGTGCTCGCACAGTATAGCTTTAATAGAAAAGCCACCGCGGCGGAGAGCAGAACGTAGTGAGTTGGCCGCATCAGAAAGACCGCAGCCTTAAACGAATAGAGGGCTGCCGGTCGAGTGTAGTTTTAAACAGTCACTGCACTTTGGTTGCATCCTTGCAGTTGATTCGTGTAGAGACGGTTTCCCCGTTCCTTCCGATCTTTGCCCACTTCATCAATCCCATCTGTATGAAAGCCATCATTTCCGGAATCCTATTCCTGTCATTTGCCATAATCCCCTTCTCAAACGCATCTTCAGATATCGAAATCCAGATTTTGGAATTTTTCGATAATAACGCCGCTCCCGCCGACTGGAAGTATGAAGCTGGCAATCCACCTACCGGTGAATGGCTTGCACCCGGAGCCAACGGAAAAGGTCATTGCATCACCGCATCGAACGGAGCGTGGGGCGGACCGATGATCCAGCTCGAGCCGTATGAATATTACCGACTCTCGTTTAAAGGAAAGTCGTCCGGCAAATGTTACTGGTTTTTGAATTTCTACACGCCGGACGGAAAAGAATATCCGGTGGATCATTACAACTGCTTCGAGGCCTCCGCAGATTGGGAGCCGAAAGAATATTACTTCCGTTGCATCGCGAATGAATCCAAAGCCCGGCTGTTTTTCCGTCCGATGAATGACAAACCCGCATTCATCGACGACGTGGTGATCCAAAAGGCAAACCGTAAAACGGTCGCGGAGTGGGCCGACCGCGTTTATGCAGCAATGCCTCCCGTCAAATACCAGGCTCCGGCAGACCGCTGGCAGCTGATTCCAAAAACCATGGCAGCACTTCGCGGCGGGAAAACGCTCAAGGTCGTGATGCTCGGCGACAGCATCGTGAATGACACCGGAAACTCCGCCTACGATGTGCGCATCGAGCGCATGTATCCCGGCGCACGCTGGAATATCGTTCAGTCGATCCGCGGCAGCACCGGCTGCAAAGCCTACAAGGAAGGCAATTGGGTGAAGGAAATGGTGCTCGATCACCAACCTGATCTCCTCATGATCGGCGGCATCAGCAATGGCGACGCCGAATCCGTCCGCACGGTCATCCGGCAGGTCCGTGCGAAAATGCCGGACCTTGAAATCTTTGTCATGAGCGGACCTATCGGACGGGTTGACCCATTTAAATATCCTGACTGGAAAACCGAGCCCCAGCCTGGCGAATACCGGACCCAACTTCGCACCGTGGCGGCGGACGAAAAATGCGAGTTTCTCGACATGGAGACGCTTTGGGGAAATTACGTAAAGACCGCGGGCAAAGACTGGGACTACTTCACGCGCGACGAATTACACGGCAACAGCGAAGGGCGTCAGGTTCTCTCAAAACTACTGGAGACCTACTTCGCGCCGAAGGTCCCGTAGTAATAGCTAGAGGCTATGAGATGAAGGAGCTGTCCCGGCGAAATGTGTCGCTGGCACCAACAGTCTCCTAGAACTCCGAGCCAATATCCTTCCGGAAGCTTCGCATCCTTGCGCACTTCCCAGTTATTTTTTGATCTCGTTTTGAGGTTGCGCGGAGTTTACAGGAAAAACTACTTGCAAGCTTGGGACGGTGTTTGCATAGTCCGCCCCCGTTTTTGTTACAAAAACGACCCTATCGTCCAGCGGTTAGGACACCGCCCTTTCACGGCGGATACACGGGTTCGAATCCCGTTAGGGTCGCCAGTTCCCATCAGGGCTGGCGGCTTGCTCCCGCTCGGGCGTGACAGAAACGTGACAAATCGGTAGGTTATTCCGCATGAAAACCACGATGCGGAAGCGGAAGAGAATCGACGTTAAGGACGGCAATATCAGCGTTCCAATCTACCAGTTTTCCGATGGTCGCTATTGTGTGGATGTTCTTTTGGGAATGAGGCAACCGTGGAAGCCAGAAGACTGATTGCGCAGATAGCCAGCGGTCGCGCACCGGAAATTCCGCTTTCGATTTCTGAGGTGGAGGATTACCGGCTCTCAAAAAATAAACTGATGCCGTTCGGCGTTTCCTTACTCACGGTGATTGAAGACTGGATTGCTGGCCGGGGAAAAGCAGCGCAGACGATTACCAAAAAGGTGCCTGAGATTGTGGAGGAGTTTATGGCATCTAAACGAGTGGAAGGTGTGAGCTTCTTCCATCTGGAAGACCGAAAGTATCGACTTAATAAATTTGCGACCAAATTTGAAGGGCGAATTGATCAGATTACCGCCCATCAAATCGAAGCATGGCTGAACGCTCTGGAGGTAAGTGGACGGACGCGTATCAATTACAGAAACGCCCTATTGCAGCTCTTTCGTTATGCACGGGGGAAGCGTTACCTTCCGGGGAATGAGCCTACAGTGATTGAAGACATTCCAAAAGCGGTGGCCAGCAGCGAAGGTTCAATTGAGATTTATACACCTACTGAAATGGAACTGATCCTTTCACAGGCACCAAGCAAGCTGGTGGCCTTTTTTGCAATTGGTGCATTTGCAGGCTTAAGAAGTCAGGAAATTATGCGACTTGAATGGAAGGACATTCGTTTTGAACAGGAGTTTATCGAAATATCAGCGGCTAAGGCCAAAACCGCATCAAGAAGGCTCGCCACTTTGCTTCCTGTCCTTGCTGCATGGTTGCTGCCCTTACGTGAGAAGGAGGGGCGTGTGGTTCCTTACGCGAGAAATGATGTCCTTTCCGAAGCCAGGATACGGTTTTGTAAGTCTGAAATGATGGTGGATGGGAAACCAGTGGAGTTTACGTGGAAGCCGAATGCGTTACGGCATAGTTACGCAAGCTACCGTCTGGCTGAAATCAAGGATGCCGCCCGTGTCGCACTGGAAATGGGTAATTCTCCCTCCATGCTTTTCCGAAACTACCGCGAATTGGTCACAGATAAACAAGCGAACGACTGGTTTTCGATCCTACCGGACAAAGAGCGAATCGACACAATCTGCAAAGTGAATTTCAAGGCCGCTTAGGTCGGTCTATCTTGAATTGCTCAATAAAATCCCGCAGTTCCTCAAGGCAGTAGCGGACAAGGTGCGAGCTGACTTTTCTGGGTTTGATGAACCCCAGCTTCACCCATTCTTTAAATTGGGTTTCTCCGACATTTAGGAATGCGCAGGCTCCTTTCATGTCCACGTAAGCCGAATACTCTTGTATGCGGCATAGCTGTTTTTCTACCGCGGCGGACACTGCGCGGATGAGGATGTCATCAGGTATTTCAAGGCGAAGCATGGCATTATGGATTGTTCGGGAGATGTTGCTCGAAACCGGAGGCATGAAAGCTCTCGTTCCAGTGCGTTTTAAATCCTCAACCTTTCGCCTCTTCTCTAGCCCTCGCGGCAATGAGCGAATGTTGTAAATTACGTGCGAAGCGCTCGCCCCCTGCAATCGGCGAGCCAGCGAAGCAAAGCTGACTTTACGCAAGACTGCGCACACAGTTTTCATGACAGCGTGATCGCTGGCGTGAAAACATGCAGCGCCGTTCGTCTTGCGCCTTGCAATGCACTGACGCGAACGCAGTGAGCGACTGTGCATCCAATTATGCGGGGCGCTGACATGGTGTGTGCAGCAAGGAGACGTGCTCTTGCCGTCGCCTTGCAATCACACGATGTCTGCGCGGCGGTTGGAGTATGAGTGAAGGATCGTCTCCTGATTATTTGCCTTCTGCGCGACTGCTGCGGTGGCGGCGGGATTGCTTTTTGCCGAATTGTTCGCGACAGAAGCGTGCAACAACAAATCGCGAAACGTTTATTTTGTCGCGTTTGAGCAGTTCGCTGATTGTGGCAAAGGAAGCGCCTTTTTTCCGCAGCGTGCGGATGCTTTCTGTGAGCGGTTCCAGTAACGCACGGTTGCACGAACGTGCGTATGAAGTGAACTGTGCCGCAATTTTTTGGAAATGCAGTCGCGCCTGATCGTTGGATTCCTGATTATTCATATCCCACATGATAGACGCGATTACGTGCATGGTGCTCCAAAGCGCGAGCTGCTTTTTGGCACTGATACGCTCGCATCAAGCGGCCTTCGCTTTGCAGATGCCGTCACTTGTCGGCAACCGATGCATGGCTGCGGCTTTTGCCGCGCACATCTTCCAAAGCTTTAGCTTCGGGGTAGGGCGTCAATGCTCTAAAAGCCACAGGGGATACTGTGGCAGGAGTAGCGACTGCGACGACATTTCGCCCTTGCCGATGGATTCGCATGATAGAGAGTCGAGCCAATCAGCACCCTCCTCATGGATCCCATAAATTACAACACCGGCGAAGGCCCCCACATAACATCAGACTACTACCGTCCTGTGTCCGAGAAAGAGAAAGCCGAAATCTGGTTTACAGAACCCCTCAAAAGAATGAAGGACGATGATGCATTTGTTTTTCTCATGGTCTGCTTTCCACTGTTGGAAACCATCATACGGGCGGAATTGGAGATTCCTGATGTAAATGATGTGGCTTTCTCTGAGAACTCAAAGGCATTGAAATGGTTTGCAGATTTTATGACGATTCCAGAGGCGAACGCGCGCGACATTTGGGACGCATTCCGTAATGGCTTACTGCATCGCGCAATGGTAAAAAGCACACTATCTTACGAATTGACCGGAATATCCAAAGGGAAACCAGCGGACGTCACCAATGGGTTAGTTACTCTTTATGTTTGGGACTTCCGCGATAAGCTAGTCACTAAACTCGAAAAGCATCATAAGAAGCTCTGGAACAAAGATGGCAACACCCTCCCGAGGATATACGTGAGGGCCTAAACCCACAGGGGGTTACTCCGTCCCGCTGTCCCTCTTACTCGATTTGTCGTGTCGTCAGAAGGTCTACCGCTTCCCCGGCGCATTATGTCTCCCCGTTGATTTGTCTCCAGTGTGACGGATGGCTTGTTTTTAATGGCCGTCATCACCGCCTCATAACTTCACGACGTGCCCCGGCAACCGCTGATTCACTTAAGTTCCTTGTTCCTAAGTAAGGCTGAACTGACGCTTACTTTGCGGACGCGGCGATAGAGATCATTGCCGTTTGATCCAGATTCACCCAAGCCGGGCTGGCTTTGCCTTGTTGGCTTGTTTCTACTTTATATTAAGATCCTCCAGCATGCGCCGTAATGGTGTAGGAACCTGAAGGGCCATAAGTCTGGACATTAGCCGCAAAAATAATCGAATACGTCTTACCGATCTCGATAAATTTAAGTCCTTCCTCGGCATTGGAAGTGAGTGATAGGGCGAAGGTAGCAACGAGGGATAGAAGGAAGGTTTTAATTTTACCTGTGGACAGAAAACAACATAGCAACGAATCAAACACCGTTCGTATAGCATGGGCGGTGAAATCGACTGGCGGCTTGTTGAAAATTCCAACCCCGAGAACGGGAAACTGGGCGAAGTCATTCGGTGGCTGGAAAGGTTTTGTGGAGGAAATTCATCGTTCGACTGGAAGGAATCTCGGCGGCGGTGTGTTGCAGTTGTCTGTGCCGAACTTATCTGAGAAGTCCGATCTGATTTTGAGCAGTCAGGAGGATATAATAGAGTTAATAACTATTGCTTTCGACGTTTTTATGTCGAATGTCTGAATTAACTGTATGATTCACCGGATTTTAATTAAAAACTTCTACTCTTTCCGGGACACCACCGAGTTAGAGTTCACTGTGCCGAAGAAGGCCGGGGCGCGGGACATCTACTTTTCAGACGAAAGCGGAAACCGCCTGAATGCCGTGGTGGCGATTCTTGGCCCGAATGCCTCCGGCAAAACCAACCTGCTGAAGGCCCTCGGATTTTTGCATTGGTTCATTCGCCACTCGGTTCAGCAAAAGCCAGACGAGGGTTTGCCCGCCACCGTCTTTCAATTTCTGCCGGAGCCTAACCCAGTGTTTCAACTCGCACTCGATTTTAGTGTGGGAGAAAAGCTTTACCGCTATTGCGTTCACTGCACACCGAAGCGTGTGCTTCACGAATCGCTCCATATCAAAAAGGTGCGGTTCAATTATGTTTTTGAGCGTGACTGGAATCCCGTAACAAACGCCTACGAGGCCAAGTTTCAGGATTTCGGCGATGCCACCCATCTCCCGCTCCGCGAAAATGCATCGCTCATTAGCATGGCTGTCCTGCAGGAGAATCCCGTCGCCAAGGAGCTGGATGCGTATTTCGCACACTACTACGGCAATATTTCCCAGTTTGGTCGGGATGAGCGCCACGATCCGCTTTTTGCGAACATTCTGAATACAGCCCAGTATTTTGCCGCCAACCCGGAGAGTCTCACTAGCGTGAACCGATACCTGCAAGGTGCAGATATCGGTCTTTCCTCGATGGAGATCGGAACGGCGAAATTTATGACCGCGCAGGGTAAGGAGGAAAGCCTGCCCATTCCCATTGGCGTGCATGAGGTGAATGGTCAGAGTTTCCGACTGAGGTTGATGGAGGAGTCGCGCGGCACACAGGCACTGTTTGTTCTCCTGCGCTACATCCTTCCTGTTTTGCAACACGGTGGAGTCGCCTACATCGACGAGATTGAAAGCGGGCTTCATCCGCATCTCATTCAGGCGCTAACCCGCGCTTTCTATTCGCGCGCGACTAATCCTCATCGCGCCCAACTTGTTTTCACGTGTCACACAGACTTCCTGCTCACGGATTTGGAGAAATATCAGATTGTTTTGGTGGAGAAAGATCGCGAATGTGTGAGCCACGCATGGCGACTGGATGAAGTGCAGGGTATCCGCAGCGGAGAGAATCTTCATGCGAAGTACCATGCCGGTGCTTACGGTGCCGTTCCTGCGCTGTGATCGAATATGGCTCGTAGCAATCCTTACAAAAAACCGCTACGCCGCGCTCGCGCTACAGCTTTATTGGTGGTGGAAGGGGAAACTGAGGAGGCGTTTTGTAATTATCTCAAAAGGTTGTATGGGCGTGATACTGGACTGGCGGTGAGCATCCATAATGCTCGTGGCATGAGTCCGGATAACATTGTGGAAGTCGCCCGGTCCAAGTGCTGCCAGATTTCTTTCGACCGCGTGTTTATCCTGCTGGATCAAGTCCCACCATTCCAACTGGGTAAGTCCAAGCAAACGATCCATGCGCTGAAGGCAACGGTGTGGTGGTCCGAGCCGGATTGCATCGAAGGATTTTTTCTCAGCATGATGGGGTCGAAACCCAAACCGGGAGCCGACAGCACCTACTGTAAGTCACACTTTCACAAAGACGGTCTTTCGGAATCCCAAAAACTGGAATGGGAGCGTTACGGAAAGCTGTTTCCCAAGGAACGGCATGATGACCTGCGCAAAAGCCATCCGATGTTGGATAACCTCATTCGTCTCTTTTCAAATACGCTGTAAAGATGGCAATTCCCGCGTGACAAAACGTGACAAAATCGCCCTGTTTTTGCGCCCTCACACGACTGGCCCATAATTTCAGCGTGAAAAAGTGGGCCGATATAAGCCTTTTAACGACAGTTTTATACAAGTATTTTTAGCGGTCATTAATTGGCTCAACTTGTTGTAAATCAATGGTTTAAAATCCAGTTAGGGTCGCCAAACGACGAAGGAGTTTGGAGGCCTATTCGGATGAATTGGTTGGGAGGAACAGAGATCATCAGTTCCGTTACGGTCTGCAAATGACACAGAGGTTTGTTGTCCAAAACATGCGTAAAATGAGGGGTTTACGGGTAGGGTAGCCGCCTATTGCCTGCCGTTTCCTCAACGTGAGCGGTCGCTCCCATGCCGAGACCAACGGCGCGACGGGACAGATCAACGGACATGGTGCGCTGAACTTCGCGAACGGACTCTCCAACGGAGGACAGATGAATTTCAGCGGCGGAAACACGGATGTGTTCGGCGTTGTGAACTCGACTGCTGGCACGCGGGTGATCATCAGTGGTGGCAGCACTGCGACGTTCTACGACGCGTTCACCAACAACGCCAATGAGGTGCGCACCAGCGCAAATTCTGCGACGGTGTTCTTCGGTCTGGTGAATGGCGCGGGGCCGTTCACAGGGACGGGCGAGGTTTACTATGAAGGTGGTTATTCCCCCGGGAACTCACCAGCGCTGGTAACCACGGAATCCAGTATCTTCTTCGGTAATAATAACACGCTCACCATGGAGATCGGCGGCATCGTCGCTGGGAGCACCGTGAAAGAACCGGTGTTTTCGATCTGCGAGGTATCAGTTACTTTTTAGTTTTGCCTCATCACCGCAGGTTACGTGGGGGGGCGCGCTGGTGATCGATCTCATCAATAGCTTCCAGCCGCAACTCGGTCAGTCCTTTAACCTTTTCGACTTCAATAACACTTTGGATACGGGAGTCTTCTCTAGCGTCAGCCTGGCACCGGGAGATACGCTGGATTTTGATTACACTTTTGATTTTTCGCAGTTGTACAACACTGGTGTCATTACCGTCGTGCCTGAACCCACTTCAGTTGCTTTGCTGGGGTTTTCTGTAGCGGGTGTGTTGTGTTTCCGCCGGCGTCGGTAAAATGGGGTCTTGGTTACAGTGTGATTAAATTTGGGTGATGTTGGAGAGTGGAGGAGGCGATATTCACGGGTAGGGTGGGCATCTTGCCCGCCGTTTCCAGCGTCTCGCTGGAAACAATCGTGTGAGTCGCAAAGATCCTCTTTTTCAAGTGCCTTCTTCGTAATCCGCGAGGCGATGCGTCTCGAGGAAGGCTCAAATCGCTACTGAAAAGACAATTTCACGGACTCCCCATGTTGCCTTTCCAGTGAGACGCTAGAAACGAGGCAGGCAAGATGCCCACCCTACCCGTGAATTCCGCTTTTCACCGCACCTACCTCTAAACACACCCGTCATCGTTACGCTCGGATTTTAAGGCTTTACCGGTATCATGGAGCCGCCTTTAAGGAGGCTGATTTCATGCGCATTTTTCTAACCATTGCAGGAGTGTTTCTTCTTTTGATCCAAAATGCAGGAGCCGCCGGGTTAGGGGGGCTGAAGGACGTCCCGTTTGATGATTTATCGCACAAGAGCATTTCCAGATATGGTCAGCAGGCACTCCAGATGCGTAAGGATGAGTGGAAGCATGCGGAGACGAAAAACTTTGTTTACCACTATTTCCAAAGCCACATCGCAACGGCGGTCAGCGTAGAGGCGGAATTTTACTACAAAGGGATCTCTTCGGAACTGGAGAAAGACACCGAGCAGTGGGAGCGAAAGTGTCATATTTACATCTTCGAGAAAGAGGAGGACTGGAGCCAGTTTAAGGTCGCGGGGAAAATGGAACCCTGGACGGGAGGGCTTCACATGAACGGGGAGTTATTTATCGTCCGGCGTCCCGAGATGAAGTTTAAAGGCAGCACACTGGCACATGAGGTCACGCATCTGGTGCTGGATCGCTTCTATGGATCGGGGATACCGCTCTGGATCAACGAAGGTTTTGCCGAGTATGCCGGTGAGCGTTTCTATAATACGTATTACCGGGCGAGGGGATACGTGGCACGTCCCACTGCTCCAGTAGTGCAGGAGAGTGGCTATATTCCGCTGGAGAAACTGGTGAATGCGGCGGCGTATCCTTTTGACGCTACAGAGGTGGATTCATTCTACAACGAATCCCACCGGCTCGTCCGTTTCCTGTGCAAAAAGGACAAGAAGCAGTTTTTGGAATTGTTGGGTCAGCTTTCCAAAGGAGGGCGTTTTGAGACATCGTTCAGTCGCACGTTTGGTTCCTATTTTTCCACGATTTCCGCCTTGGAAATGGAGTTTAAGCCTTACGCGATTTCGAAGTCGGAAGAGCAGTAAACAGGGCAAAGGAAGAAGGAAGAAGGTCAAGGGACCCATCCTGAGGTGACACCCTTCTTCCTACCTCGCCATTTTTCCAGGGTTGCACGGAAGCAGCGCCTTTAGCAGACTTCCAAAATGGCAGCTGTTAAAAACAAAATCATTCACGCAGTCCTCGGTTCGGATGACGTTGAAGTGAAGCGCGTGGCGCTTGGTATTGCGGCGGAGCTGACGCCGCCGGGCGACTTTGGGGTGGAGACGATTGATGGAGCGGCGGATAATTCGGAGCAGGCTTCCCAGCGGATTTACCAGGCGATTGAAGCGATGCAGACGTTTGGTTTTTTTGGAGGTGAAAAATTGGTCTGGCTGAAAAATGCGAATTTCCTGGGTGATAACCGAGTAGGGGATGCCGAGGCGACTTTAAGTGCGCTGGAAAAGCTGGCTGATGTGCTGGAGGGGGGATTGCCTGACGGAACCTATTTTCTCCTGAGCGCCGGTGCGGCGGACAAGAGACGCAGTTTTTACAAGCGTCTGCTCAAGATGGCGGCGGTGCAGGTGATGGATCGCCTCGATAACACTAAAAGCGGCTGGGAAGACCTTGCTGCCGACATGGTGCGACAGGGAGCGCAGGATCGCGGTATGCGTTTTGCCGGTGATGCCGAGGAGCTTTTTGTCATGTTTACAGGTGGAGACAGGCGGACCATTGAAGGGGAGTTGGAAAAGCTGGATCTTTATCTTGGTTCCCGACGGGAAGTGCAGAGTGACGATGTGCGTCTCATGACACCCATGTCGAAGGCAGGCGTGGTTTTTGAGCTCGGCAATGCGCTGGCGATGCGCAACTCGCGCCATGCGCTGGAACTCCTCAAGCAGTTGCTGTTTCAAGGAGAGAAGGCGTTTGGGATTCTTCCGGCGACGATCATCCCGACAGTGCGCAATCTCCTTCTCGTGAAGGACCTCATGGTGCGGTATAAACTCACGAAGCCCGCGCAACCTTTTTTCTTCGGCAAACAGTTGGATAAACTCCCGGCGGCGGCGATTGCTCATCTTCCCCGGACCAAAGAAGGAAAGCTCAACGTCTTCCCGCTTGGGATCGCCGCAGGTCATGCTTCGCGTTTCACCATGGAGGAACTCAAGGATTCGCTCAAAGCCTGCTTTGAGGCGAATCGCGCCGTCGTCTCCACCTCCGCAGATCCTGAAGTGGTGCTGAGTCAGTTGATAATCCGGATCGCAGGAGCGTAGGAGGCTGTTGAAATACTCAGCGCACGGGCATAATGTTACTCTTTGTCTTGCTCGTGATTTTTCATAACAAAGTTGATTAATGATAGTAGATGGTTGATAGGAGCGGCAGTCGATGGATAGGCGCGGTTTTTTCTTAAAACTTAACACTTAAAACTCGGCCACTGAGAAGGAGTAAGCAACTTCGGGTTCATCCACATCCATCCCCGAGGTTTTTTCAGCAAGCTAACATGCAGTTAAGCCGCGTATTCAGTTGGGTTACATTCCATTTCCACGATGCCGGTAGCGTCGTCACTCTCCGCAAAGTCATATTGCCAGACCCTTACCACGCGGCATTGTCTGTTCATGAGGAAGACGATGGAGGGCTGACGTCTTGCCAGTTCGCGGGTTGCGCGAAGGGCGTCCGCCTCGCAGGTGAAGCAGCAGTTGCCGGACAGCGCCCTGTCGGTGCAGCTCACATACCAGGTTACCTCTCCTCCTTGCGTTCCAAACGCCTGAAAGCTGGCTTGTGAAGGTTTGATGATCAGGCGAATCGGGTGTTGCATCCTTCTATTTTACCGCATGTCTCTGCTGCGGGAATTTGTTCCTTGGTTCCACAGAAAATATAGCCGAAATCCGCTCTTGATCGCCAACGCGTGCGCTCGGAAGTGAAGCGCCCAAGAGCACCAGAAGCGTGGGCCTGCCTGACGAAGCTTGAAATCAGAAGCCCGCGTTGCAGTCGTGCTCCCACGGAGACCATTTCAAGCCAGCGGAGAAATGGTCGGGAGCGTTGCAAGCGGCAAAAAGCTTATTTATTCGGATATGATTGGAAGTGGGTGCGGTTGGAAAAGCGCAGCAGAGGAGCATAGGATTAGTGTGTCCGGTGTTGCGGGTCTGGGAGTGTTGGGGAGCACGACTCCAACTCCGTCGCTTCCCTCATACTCCCTTCACATCCGACAGCGCCTAATTCCGAATTTTTATCTTCCAAGATAAAATGGCTAATGCAGGCTGCACCCAATATGAAAAACATCCTGAAGTTTCTCCCTCTCGTTTTCGCCGTCGCTACAGCGCAGGCGGATATCATCATTGAACAGAAAATGGAAAGCCAGTTTATGAATGGCACAATGACCACGAAAATGAAAGGCGACTGGGCTCGTATTGATATGCCAGCAGTTCCAGGCGCAGGTTCAGTCTCTATGATTGTGGATGGAAGCAAGGGCGAGATTACCACGCTCATGGAAGCCCAGAAGATGGCGATGAAGATGAATGGCGCGGATATCAAGAAAGCTGCGGAAGCTGGTGGGAAAAAGATGCCAGATATTCAAAAGCCAAAAGCTACAGGACAAAAGGAGAAGGTCGGTGAATATGACGCCGAGATTTTTGAGACCGAGATTCCAGAAAGCGGAAAAGTGAAAATGTGGGTTGCGGTGGACTTCCCAAGGGGAAAGGAAATCATGGAGCAGATGAAAAATCTTTATAAAAAAATGCCACAGGGGAATGGTGGTTTGAATCCGGGTGACATGGATTTGCCAGGTATGGTGGTCAAAACGGAGATGGAAAGCCCGCAGGGAAAAATGTCGGTGACTTTGGTGGCTGTAAAAGAAGAGACCATTCCTGATGACGTATTTACAGTGCCTGCGGGCTACAACGAAATGCAGATGCCCGATTTGAGCGGACTAGGTAAGTAAGAGTGGATAACCATTCCGAAATTTCCAGCGAGGCCGGGCATAATGCCCGGCCTTTGCTTATTCTGGCTTCGACCTCACCGCGTAGGCGCGATCTTCTGAAGGAGCACGGTTATGCGTTTGAAGTAGTGGCGCCTGTTGACGTGGTGGAAGTTGCGACGCCCGGACTGTCTCCCGGTGAGATCGTATTGCAGAACGCCCGAGCAAAAGCGTGCTCGGTTGCCCCAATAAATCCAGAGGCCCTGATCATTGGTGTGGATACGGAAGTGTTTTTTGAAGGGAGCGTTCTTGGGAAACCCGTGGATATGGAGGCTGCGTTTCAAATGCTTTCACGACTGAATGGAAAAACACATGAAGTGTACTCCGGCGTCTGTCTCGTGCAAGGCGGAGGGAAGCTTCATGAGTTTGTGGAGATAACGCGGGTTCATTTCCATACTCGCACGACAAACGAACTGCGTGCGTATCTGGAAAGGATTCATCCACTCGATAAAGCGGGTGCCTATGCCGCGCAAAATGACGAAGGCGAAATGATCGCACGCTTTGAAGGTTCGTTCTCCAATGTCATCGGCTTGCCGATGGAGGCGCTGAAGGCGGCACTGACGTAGCACAGGATTGAATCCTGTGCGGCAAGCTGGACTCCGATCCCGCTGTTATCAAGGTCTCGGGTTCAGTAGCCGATTTTGAAGTGTGAAGATTGAAGTAAACCTTAAAACCGCATTGGAATGTCCACGAATTACACGAAGCGACACGAAATAAAGACATTACAAAGTTCGAGCCACCACCTTTTGGGTGAGAAAAAGGAAACCCTAATTGCAGTTTCAATTGCCTGTTTTTCGCGCCTTTGCGTCCTTCGCGGTTCATCTCTATTGCCGATTTTAGGGTGAAGGCAGGGCGTTAGTCGATCAACCGGAGGTTGGGAAAGAGTAAGATGCTGAGCCAGACAGCCAAGCGCAGCGAGACAGGAGCGCGCGTAAGTAGCATCAAACCGTAAGATTTTGACTCATCAAAATGCGTTTCTGAGTGTCTCAATAGTCTGCTAATCACCCGAACGAAATACCTGTTGGAGATATTCGATGCTGCGGGATGCAATTGCTTCCGGACCTTCCTCAAAATTAAATACCTCCACGCTTACGGTGCCGTCGTAGCCTGCTGCGCGTAACGCCTTGGCAATCGGGTGAAAATCCACGTCCCCAAATCCAGGGCCCTTGAGGTTTCTATCGTTGGCGTGAAAGTAGGCAAACTGTCCGGCGCTTTCCTGAATAATCTGCGGGATGGATATAGCCTCAGTGCACATGGCTTTCACATCCAGAATGACACTCATGGCTTTGCTGGAAAACTCAGCGGCAAAACGACGTCCCGCCTCGGCGGTGTTGATGAAATCCGTTTCAGAAGGTCCGAGTGGTTCAATGCAAATGATTACATCCTGATCCTCGGCGCACTCGACTGCATCTTTAAACACCTCCAGCGCATTCTTCCATGCCTGCTCTTGATTCTGGTTTTCGGAAAGACTGCGTTGTTTTGGGGAGCCAACAATCATCCGGCTGCCTCCTAGGTCAGCACAACAATTCACCAGATCGACCAGGTAGCGGGAGGTATCCCTGCGCACGGAAGCGTCAGGCGTGGTGAGATGAAATCCTGTGGTGTGTGCGAGCACCCAGTGCAAACCACTAATGGAAATTCCAGTCCGCTCCGCAGCTTCTCGAATGCGCTGCCGTTCATTGGTATTCACGTCCGTAATCAGCGGAGCTAGGGTGAAGGGCGCGATCTCCACAACATCGTAGCCCACTGAGGCTGCGTGTTTGAAGACATTCTCCAGCTTCCATCCTTCGTAAATTTCATTACAGATTCCGAATTTCATGGTGTTGTGATTTTAAGACTGAAGGTTGCGATCTAGGTAGATTCTTGAAAGCTGAACGTAGCGTTCCGCCCAGGCTTTGATTCCAGCCTGCTCGTCGAGTGAAAGCTGACGCACTACTTTTCCCGGAGAACCGAGAACGAGCGAGCCAGGCGGGATTTTCTTTCCGCCAGTAACCAGTGCGCCTGCCCCTATAATGGAGCGCGCACCGATTTCTGCACCATCGAGAATGATTGCGCCCATGCCCACGAGCACTTCGTCATCCACCTTACACGCATGGAGCACGGCCTTGTGTCCGACCGTTACAAGCTCGCCCACTTCCACGCCGTAGTGGTCGGCAAGATGCACGACGGAGCCGTCTTGAATGTTGGATCGCGGGCCGATGACGATACGGTTGATATCGCCCCTCAACACGCATTGGTACCATACGCTGCTTTCATCGCCGAGCGTGACATCGCCGATTACGCTGGCACCGGCTGCGACAAACGCGCTGGGCGAAATAATGGGTGTCTTGAAAAGATGCTGCGCGATGCGCTGATCGAATGTCATCTAGCAAAAATTATGGAGACCAATTTTTAAATCAACTGCGAAGGCTCATAAATCCTAGCTCTACGGGTGAAAAAAGGATGAAGAATTAGTTGACTTCAAAGCGATGCGCTGAGAAAACGCCTGACCGCTGGCACAACCACTCGTCCAGCAGTCACAATTAAAATCCAAGAAACTCTATAATACTCATGAACAAGGCAGAACTCGTCGCATCGGTTCAAAAAACACTCGGTAAAGAAACCAGCAAAGCTTCCGCTGAAAAGTCAGTAGCAGCTGTCATCGAAGGAATCGCTAGCGCGCTCAAGAAGGGCAACAGCGTGCAGCTCATCGGATTCGGAACCTTTAAGGTTGCCGCTCGTAAAGCTCGTATCGGTGTGAACCCAAAGACCGGTGAGAAGATCAAGATCAAGGCTTCTAAGACCGTGAAATTCGGTGCAGGAAAAGAACTGAAGTCCAAGCTGAAGTAATTTTTACGACCGCTTAATTTTTTGAAACCCCGCCTGTAACCAGGCGGGGTTTTTTATTGGAGGCGTCTTGTCGAGGAATACCGTTGACGCAATGAATGCCCGCTCATCATATCGCACCCTATGAGTTCTCAATCTTCCTCGTGTTACTCACGCTACATTCGCGGTTTGTTTGTTATCATCCCGTTTCTGTTTGGTGTTCATGGTGTTCATGCAGTGAATGCTGCGGACAATCTTTCCGAACTCATTGGAGAAAGCCGGGAAACCACAGAGGAGAGCACCCATCACTACAGCATCAGTGCATCGGGGCCATTGGAGACGAATCTTCAGGAGGTTCAGTTGCTGATCGAAACGACGGTCACCAACAAGAAGCGCGGCTCCAAATCGGAGTCTCAAAAGATCACTCTTAAAACGGGAAAGACAAAGACGGTATCTCAAGTGATCAAGCTTCTTGAAGATGTCTTCCATCGTTTTCATATGAGGAAGGACGTTGCAGACAAAGTCTATGGAACTTTGGGGAACTTAAACGCGGGAGGAGTCCTGAAAATCCGCTCCTCTGGAGACAATCTCCTCTTTGTATTTCGGTATGCCAATGAAACAGGTGCGACTTCAAAATTGTCCCGAAGCGAAGTGGCTGGCTTGCTGCTCCTCCTGCAAAATCAATAGAGAAGATTTACTCTTCAACTGGCGCGTAGCCCATCATGGGATTTACCAGCTCCCAGTACCAAACCACGACCACTCCATTGTTCTCATCTTCGGAATGGGAGATGTTGATCTACCGTTCGGGACGGATGCCAGATGCAAACTCGGAAGCATCCTGAAACAAACTTTCCCATGATGAAAAAGTGCCGCGAAAAATCTTAAATGTCACACGCTTCTCATCAGGGCTTTTCACTTGAGGGGTTCTTACAGAGGAGACATTTCCTCAAGTTGATTTGCCCTTCCCTGTTAGAGGCACTCAAGTGAAAAGCCCTGCGCTTCTCATAGCGGGCAGCGGCATTGGAATACTGTCATTAGATTTGGCTGAGAGGGGTGCGCCACAGTTCCAGCACGTATCAAACTGTGGTTCGCTGGTCTCTTTGCATCTGGGGCAGATATTCATCTTAATTTCAAATTACCTGCACTTTGCCGTCGAGGGTACGGCGGAAGGCGTGGAGACGTTTGCCATCGGTGCCAATGAACTGCACATCCATGAATTCAGAAGTGATGTGCATGTGATTGAACCCAAAAATCTTTTCAGTGTATGTCGCCCGTTCGCTTGGTTTGACGTTGTAGAGATCCTGCCCACCAGCGCCGGAGACGACGAAACTGGTGTGATACCCGTCCACCTCAATATGCTGGAGAGTGTGGTCGTGGCCGCTGAGATACATCGAAATAGGATGCGTTTTTAGAAACGAACCGAATCGCTCGATAAGGCCGGCGTTGTCGCCGTGGTCGCCATTGCTGAAAATAGGATGATGTCCCATCAGCCAGATCCACGGAGCTTTCGTCTCCTTTTGCATTTCTGCATCCAGAAAAAGTTGCTGATCAATCCGCTCCTGTTCTGTCAGCGCGCTCTTGGAATAATTGGTATCTATAACGATGAGCTTCACCAGCGGTGTCTCGGGATTGGGGAGCTCCACAGAATACCAGCGTCCAGGCATCTTCCAGCGTGAGTCCGGATTATTGGTCGCGTAATCAAGCTGAGCCTGGGCTTTGTCGCGTCCGACCGGGAGATCTTTGCTGCCCCAGTAGTCATGGTTTCCCAGGCAGGCGTAGAAAGGACAGTTTAGGTGTTCCTTTGAATACATGTCTTCGAAAAGCTCTTTGAAGCGTTCCTTGGTTGGATCCACATAGAAATTATCACCGAGCGCGAGCACGCTGTTGAGCGGAGCGTTGAGTGACTTGGAAAACTCGGCCATTTGTCGTGCGACATCATACTGAGCAGGCTTGCCCGTACCGAAGTCGCCCAGTGCCAGCATGTGGATGCCATCCTTAGAAAAGTTTGCCGTAGTTTGGGCTGACGCCCGCTGAAGAAATCCCGGTGCAAGCAGCGCGCTGCTGAAAAAGATGGTCCTCTTGATCGCCTCGCGGCGGCTGATCTTGTCGTGCAAATCTGAGGAGTTCATGAGGGGGGATGAACGTTCTCTCTAAACGAATAGCGCTGTTATTGCCACTGGAAGTTAAGGACCTGCTCCACATCGGGATGAAGACTGAGATGAACGGGGCAGGTGATCGCGATGCGCTCAAAGGTTTCGCGATGCTCGTGTGTTTGAGGCAGCGGCATGGTGATCTCAACGGCAAGGCAGGCGATACGGCGCGGGGGCGTCTGGCTCATCTCCTTTTTGACAACGATCTTCATCCCGCAGAGATCAATCTCGTGCCGCGCGGCGAATATCCCCATCGTGGTTGCGATGCAGGAAGCCAGACCGGTTGCGACAAGATCCGTCGGGGAGAAGCTTTCGCCTTTTCCCTGATTGTCCACAGGCGCATCGGTGATGAGTGTTTTTCCAGAAGTGATATGGGTCGCCTTGCAGCGCAGGGAGCCGTCGTAGCGGACGTCTATTTGGACAAAGTGTGCAGCCATGATGAAGAGCTAAATGACAGCGGAGCAGGCTGCGAGCAACATCTTGTGCACGGCAGGATACACGGCGTCGTTGTAACCAGCGGCGTCTTGCTGCCAGCGCGTACGGAGCTGCTCGAGGTGATCATTTGGAAGCCGCTCTGGGCGGGGTAATACTGGATCGTAAGGAAGCTCGAGCGTCACAATGGCCGGCCTGGAACCATCGGGATACTGCACGGCAAATCCGCACCAGCGTCCGAAAGAACCGGGGAGGCTGGTGTTAGCGGAGGACTCAGTCTGTAAATGACATCGGTAAGGCACTCGCTCGTGCTCACTCATGGAGTTCCACATTGTCTCCAGAAGGGACTTGGAATGCGCGCCGTCTGCGTCCAACTCCCCAAGAGCCCAGTGTAGGGTCGCGATTTTAGCCGGATGCCATTGCAAAACGAGATTACGCAACGCTTGGTTTTCCGGTTCCGACCATGGTGAGGTTCCTGGGGGTTCTTCGCTGTCGCTGGACCAAAGGTATCCGCAGTTTCGGTTCAAGTCTGTGCCATTTGCATTGTAGCGTGTGTTGCGTGCAAGGCTGTCGGGATTCACCAACGGCCAGACGATGACGGGAGCATCAAGGCGTCCGTCCTTTTCTTCCATAAAGCGCAAGACGAGTTCGTATGCGGCGGGTTCGTCGCCATGTACACCACCGAGGATGAGGGTGAGATTTGTAGGGGGCGCGCATTCCCATGAAAAATTAGCAAAGGCGGTAAGATCGCGTCCTTCCACAGATTTACCAAGGCTCTTACTTTGAAAACGCGTAGTCATTTTGAAAATTGTGTTTTTAAAAGAGCGAGAAATAAGGGCGTTTTTCCCGGCGCATCCTATTTCAGTTTTTCGGTCTCATATTCCTTCCAAAACTGGGCGGCTGGAATTGGAGGATTGCGGAAGCCGATCATTTTTAGACCGGATAATTCCTTGAGTCGGGCAACATCTTGGACAGTTCGAGGGATAACCAGTGTCTCCAGATTTTCGCACGCAAGCAGCGGCTCGATGCTTGTGAGTTCGTTGCAGTCTGCGAGAAATAACACCCGAATCGGCATGTCAGCGAGAACGGCAAGATCAGAAACGCCCGTCTCCGAAAGGTTCAGTCGCTCCAGCGGCATGCCTTGTATGGGCGAAAGATCGGAAACCTTTCTGCAATCTGCAATCGAGAGATGTCTGAGCGAAAACCCTTTGAGCGGGCTCAGATCGGAGATGCTGGATTTATCAAGATAGAGACTGCTGAGTTTATCCGGCTTTGCATTTAAGAGGGCCATGGTGGGTGCGATTGGAAGATTGCGGAGATCCGCCCCGTAAGTGTCGTCTTTCAACTTCCGGAAACGACTGCGTATCGCGCGCCTTTGCAACAACTCACTAAACGCCGGGCTCTCGTTTGCGGCGGTTTGAAACATTTTGCCAAAAGAAGCGGGTGTGGAATCGGTTCCTGTTTTTGCCCGAAGCATGGTTGCTTCGGCGGGGCGCCGCTGGTCCTGCATGCGATCAGCCAGGTCCTCCAGTTGTTTTCTAGTGGGTTCGGAATCGTTTTCAGAGCGGGATTGTAGCTGCTTCAAAAACGCTGCGTTATCACTGGCGATCTGGAGCTCCGAATTACGATCAAGTGCAGCCTTATAAGCTGCGATGGCCTCGTCCCATCGCAACATGGTTTCCAGAATATTTGCCTTTAGTACATAATAGTCGGCATTGTTGGGAACCTGAGCGATTGCTAGCTCTATATTTTCAAGCGCTTCATCCAGACGTTGTAGAAGAATCATCCGATGCGCCTCTTCTGCAAACATAGGTGCGGCACCTTTCAGTTCGGTGATAACAGCATCGAGCGCCTGTTGGTTTTGAATGGCTACCATCCCGCTTTCCTTCGCACGATCACGCTCGCTCATGAGCGAGTAGAAGAGAGAGCCAACGGAGAGATGGAACACGATGGCGAAGATCGCGAAGAGAATCACGCTGCGCTTATGGCGCGCCGCCCAGAGCAGAAAGTGTTTAAAGAAGCTCGCGTGTTCCGCCTTGGGGGCGAAACCACCTTGCCAGGCGGTGATGTCAGCCTGTAGTTCCTCGACCCGCTGATAGCGCTGCTTCGGATCCAGATGCATTGCTTTGAGCACGATCGCGGAGAGACCATCGGGCACGCGTTTGCCGGGAAGATGCGCGAGATCGTAGGTTTCCTCCGGTGGTTTCGCTCCTTGCCCACGCTTTTTTTTCTTTTTCGCAGGGATGTTAAACGAGGATGGATGATCAAATTTCCCATCGGCAATCTGTGTCACGAGTTCCGCAAATTCACGCCCTGGATAGGGTGGACGCAGGGTGAGGATGGCGTAGAGGAGGCTTCCCAGCACGTAGATGTCACTGCGATGATTCACTTGGTTCAATTCGCCGCGTGCCGCCTCCGGAGAGATGTAGGGGGGAGATCCCACGACTAGACCGTTCATGGTCTGGAAAGCGCGAGCGTCCTGCTTGATTGAGGACATATACTCCATTTGATCAAATCGGATGTCATGACTCTCGTCGTTCTCTTCCTCTGAAAGGTGAACGAACCGTTTGGCCAGTCCCCAGTCCATAACCAGCACCTCGCCGTATTCTCCAACCATGATATTATCCGGCTTCAAATCGCGATGCACCACGCCTTTGGAGTGTGCAAAAGCAACGGCATCGCAAATCTTCTGAAAAATAGTGAGCAGCACGGGAAGATTGGTCGTCTTCAATCGCTCTGGATCACCCCTGCGTAATCCAGTGAGAACATCTTCCAGGGTGGTGCCCCGGATATATTTCATCGTGTAAAATACCTCACCCTGTTCATCCAACCCGAGCTCATACACCGGGACGATATTCGGATGCTGCAGCTGTCCGGTGACCTGGGCTTCCTCAATAAATCGCAGCACGTATTCGCGCGAAAACTGATTCGCCATTTTCATGGACTTTATCGCCACGGTGCGCCGAACCCGAAGATCGCGTGCCTTGTGAACCACCCCCATGCCTCCACGTCCGATAGGGCTATGAATCGTATATTTTTTGCCTTCCAAGAGCGTGCGAACAGGAGTCAGTCCCAGATCGGGATCCCAGAGTGCCTCGGCAAACATTGCGGCACACTTGTCTTTGAGTCGTATGCAAAGCCTCGCACTACCCATCTCAACCTGCTGCTCGCGCCGCACGCGCGTGGGTAATTGGATTTTAACCCCATCGATGAAAACGCCATTGGCGCTGTCCATATCTTCCAAAACCAGTTCGTAGCCTTGAAATCCCAATCGCGCATGGTGACGCGAGACGCCATCGATCTCGATGGGAATCTGGCAGCTTTTATCTCGGCCAATGAGATAATCCCCCTGAGTTAGGGAATATTTTGCGACGCATAGCTCGTCAACATAAACAAAAATCTCGGCCTCGATTGGCGGCGGCGGTTCACCGTTATTTGCCAGGACAGGATTTGGATCAGGATTGGACAAAGGAAATGCCGATGTGCCAGTCCTGGGTGGGGTTACATGACGGGCATGGTGCCGTCAGTGGCCGGTGCTAATCCAGGAATGGCGTTTGGATCTGATACTGCCGGTTGTGTGAGGTCAACAGGTTGAGGCTGTGGTGTTGCCTCGATAGGTGGAGCTATCTTAGAGAGATCCTCTTTTTTCTTTTCCGGTGGAGGAACGAAGTCGTTTTTACGCCAGCTATAAGTATCGGAGTAAATTGACTTGCAGGCGGAGAGACCAAGGGAGGTCAAGGCAAGTGCTGCAACGAAGAGGGGGCGGAATCGGCAAAGCATTCATGCGGTTTAGAGGAAGCACGGTGTGCTAGTCAACCGTGGATATGCCGGACTTATACATTTCCAATCGTGAGTCTTGGTTGTGCTTCGATTGCTAATCCGACGGAACCAAGTCATCGGAAGTTTTCGATACATTATAGGATGAACCGAAAAAGCCCAAACTTTGCGATTGCTTCACATTGCGCCGCTAAGCAGAGTGGTAGCACGATGTTTGCAGGCATTTCCCTCTTAATTGCCGTTTCTTTGTTTCGACTGTTGCCCGTTTTTATGGGTGTCACGGTTGATCAACCAAGCTGGCTCTACAATTTCTCACCGATCACCGCGTTGTGTCTATGTGGTGCCGCCTGCCTTCCCCGGCGGTCTGCATTGCTGCTCCCTCTGGCGGCTTTGATAGGAACCGATATCATTCTGAGTTTGCACTACGGATGGCCGATTTTCAATCCGGAGTTTTTCTTCAAGACCTTTGTTTTCGCTCTGGTTTTGGCATTTGGCTGGCAGCTGCGCTCGAACCCACGGTTACGCGTTTTGCTCCCTGCCGTAGTGGGTTCCTCGATCTTTTTCTATCTGATTACTAACTCGGTTTCATGGCTGTTTGATCCCGGTTATGTAAAGAGCATGAATGGGTGGGTGCAGGCGTTGACGACTGGTCTTCCTGGGTTTGCTCCGACATGGAGTTTCTATAAAAACACCTTGGTAAGTGACATCTCGTTCACGCTTCTTTTTGTCCTTTGCGTGCGTTTAGGAAAGCGCGCTGGAAAAAGCGTTCCCGTTGCGGAACCTGCAATCATTGCTCCGGCTAGGTGGTAGTTTGTCAGGCTGACGGGTGGATGCCCTTGTGAAAATCGATATTCTCAGCCTGTTTCCGGCAATTGCATCCGCTGTTCTAGGCGAGAGTATTATAAAGCGGGCGTGTCAGGCGGGGTTGGTGGAGATTCGGTGTCTTGATCTACGCGACTGGTCCCAAGACAAGCATCGCACTGCGGACGATGCACCTTATGGAGGCGGGCAGGGGATGGTGATGAAATGCGAGCCGATCTTTGCGACAATCGAGAGCCTGATAACTCCGGAGTCCCGCGTGATTCTGATGACGCCGACAGGTCAGCGTTTTACCCAGTCTCTTGCGGAAGGTTATGCGGCGAAGGGCGGACATCTCATTGTGCTGTGCGGTCATTATGAGGGGATCGATCAACGGGTGATTGATCAACTAGTGGACGATGAAATTTCGATTGGAGACTATGTGCTCACGAATGGCGCGCTTGCCGCCGCAGTATTTACCGACGCCGTGGTGCGGCTCCTTCCCGGGGTGTTGGGCGACAAGAATAGCGCTCCTGACGACAGTTTTTCCTCCGGGCTTTTGGAATATCCGCATTATACACGTCCACTCGACTTTCGTGGCTTTCGAGTGCCGGATGTCCTGCTCTCTGGAAATCATCAGCTTATAGCCGAATGGCGGAAGGCGCAGGCGATCGAGCGCACCCGCGCGCGGCGTCCTGATCTTTTACCGTCCGTATCGGAAGCCAAAAAAACAGATAAGAGCGAGTGAAGACGCCACTTCTTGAAGTTCAAAAACTACGGATTGAGCGTGGCAGGAATGTGATCTTGAAAGACATGGACTGGATGGTGCGCCGCGGGGAGCACTGGGTTATTCTCGGCGCGAATGGTTCGGGAAAGACGAGTTTGCTGAGCGCGCTCACGGGGTATCTCACGCCGACCGATGGCGATATTACTCTACTGGGTCAGCGTTTCGGTGAAGAAGATTGGCGTGAATTACGGAAGCGCGTGGGAATTGTCTCCTCGGTGATCCGACAGAAAGTTCCCGACTGGGACAATGCCGAGCTCGTTGTTATATCCGGCAAATACGCGATGCTGGATTACTGGGGAAAACTCAAGAAGGCGGATCGAATCAAAGCGGCCAGGATCATGCGCCAGGTGGAATGCACCCGGCTCGCACAACGAGAATGGGGGGTGTTGAGCCAGGGAGAGCGTCAGCGTGTACTAATAGGCCGGGCATTGATGGCAGGGCCGGAGTTGCTGATTCTCGATGAGCCATGCGCGGGACTCGATCCAGTCGCTCGGGAGAAGTTCCTCACGTTCCTGCAGCGCCTTGCTAGACGGAAATTTGGTCCGACGCTTCTTTTTGTGACGCATCATGTTGAGGAAATCTTCCCTGCTCTGACACCAGGGCTTTTCATTAGGCGGGTAGCGGAGCTGATAGGATGCGGTACGCGATAGAGCTTCTACGGCAGGTGCGGGCGAAGAGCTGTGGGCAGGGTTCCTTAATCAGGGCGAGCAGAGCGCCGCGCAATACGGCTAGGAACTGGGCGGTCCTGCTGTTTTTCTGGCGTGGCTGATCCTCGGCCCACTGGGTATCGCGCTTCCAGTGGTTTTTATTTTCGATACCCCAGTGACTGCGAATGATTTCCAAAAAGCGCCGGGC
>Ga0209181_10001922_pt1 | contig 34803 bp, 30 predicted proteins | sample MAT05_FD_187208 | JGI IMG/M metagenome (GOLD analysis project Ga0209181, IMG submission 187208) | Freshwater microbial communities from Lake Fryxell liftoff mats and glacier meltwater in Antarctica - MAT-05 (SPAdes) (version 2) | ecosystem: Environmental > Aquatic > Freshwater > Ice > Liftoff... | reverse complement strand
TCCCTCCTTCTACAGCCCCCTCCCCTCTCGAATGTCGCCCCCTGTCTTCCAAGGTCCTACATCCCTCCCTCACGAACAGACTCGTACAATTTTCCACTGAGGTCCATGAATCCTCCGCTCCCCGTCAAAAAAACCACGGTGACGCCAGCTCGGCGCCACACGGGAGGAGAACCCCCCATGTCCAACGGTATGATGAATGTTCGCGTCGACGTCGGTGCTGACAAAGTCTCCGACAAGACCCGCAGCGATCGCGCGGAGGTAGTCCGCTCGATGGCCACCGCGACGCCCCTCTACCAGACCGATCCTACCTTCAAGGAAGCGGTCGACAAGCTGATTCAAGCCGGCGCGGATCTCGCTGCCGCCGATACCCAGGTAACCCAGCTCGAGGCCGCGCTCGTCAAGGCCCGAAGCTCCCGCGACGTCCGGCGGAACGCCTATGACAAGGCGTATGGCCTCTGCTCCACCAACGCCGAGAATCACAGCAGCAAGGCAGAGGACATCCACGGATTCGGCTTCGCGTTGCTCACCAGGACGGCGCAAGTGTTCGGGCCGCCCATCAACATCGAGGCGAAATACGACGCGATCAAGGAAGTGCTTCGCATCCATGTCTTCTACACGTCAGGCCATCACCAGTGCGCCATCGAGATCAGCCCCGATCTCGCGAGCCCCGGGAGCTACACCCGCCTCGACGGCACCGGCGTCACCCAGGTGCTCGCCGGCTACGCCTCCGGCACCTGGTGGATCCGCGCCGCGACCCTGCGCTCCAAGGATCGAAGTGAGTGGTTCGGCCCGGTGCCTGTGGTCGTGAAGTAAGACCCCGCCCTGGGAGAGGGGGATCCCGCATGGCGGTCCCCCTCTCTATCCCTTCCCTACGCAGTACATCGCATCGACCAGCCGACGAGCAAGGGTCCGTCGTCACCTCGCTCGCGCACGTCCGGGCCATCGGCCCTTTTTGCTGGCCTGGAACAGCTCGCGTACCCGCCGCGGCGACGCGCCGTCGATCTCCGCGCCCCCAATGTGGCACAGTGGCTCGACCAGAGGAGGTCCGGCCCATGCACGCCCACAAGATGACCATCACGGTTCCGGAATCCGGGCATGTAGAGTTCGATCTGCCGAGCGATTTCCGCGGTGGCGAGGCGGAGGTGATCGTGCTCGTTCCGCAACCTTCGCCCGCACGTTTGCGTCCCGGTTCGCGCGAGGCCTTGCTCGCGGCGGATCCCATCATCGAAGCGTGGCGCGCAGGGAACCCCGACAAACTGCGGACTGCGGACGAGATCGATGCGCAGATCGCCGAGGAGCGCGCGAGCTGGGGGGACGACCGCTGATGCGCGTCTATCTTGACGCGTGCGTTCTCATTTATCGCAGCGAGGGCACGCCTTCTTTCCAGGCGGCGGCACGCGCCGCGCTCGACACCCTCGGCCCCGGCGACGCGGCATGTATCTCCGACCTCGTGCGCATGGAGTGCCTGGTCAAGCCGCTCCGCCTCGGCGATGCCACCCTTCGAGCCATCTACGAGGCACAGTTCGCAGGGATCGAGCTCCTGTCCATGCCCTCGACAGTGTTCGACCTCGCCGCCGACCTGCGCGCCCGCTGCTCGCTCAAGACACCCGACGCGCTCCATGCCGCATGCGCGATTCATCACGGCTGCGACGAAATCTGGACGAACGATCACCGCCTTTCCACGTTATCCGGGCGGCTCCGTACGAGGCTGGTGCGGTAGCAGAGACGGGTATTTGTCGCGCCCAAAGGAAAACCGACCCACCTCCGGTCTCAGAGGAGGCTCAGTGCGCGCTCCAGCCGACCCCTCGCTACCGGGTCGCGCTATTCTGGCGCCCATGAACGCGATGCCCGCGAAGAAATGGACCCCCGAGGAGTACCTCCGCGCCGAGCGCAGCGCGTCGCAGAAGCACGAGTACTTCGGCGGGGGGATCTTCGCCATGGCGGGCTGCACCGAGCGGCACGACACGATCACCGCGAACGTGACCACCGCCCTCGGCAACGCGCTGCGGGGCGGGGCCTGCCGGCCGCACACCTCGGACATGCGGATCCACCTCCCCGCGACCGGCCTCTACACCTGCTCGGATGGCCTGGTCGTGTGCGGAGCGCAGTTCACCGACCAGACCCGGGATACCCTGACCAATCCCGCCGTGATCTTCGAGGTGCTCTCGGACTCCACGGAGGGCTACGACCGCGGGCGGAAGTTCGACAACTACCGCAGCATCCTCTCCTTGATGGACTACGTGCTCGTGTCGCAGCACGAGGTTCTGGTCGAGCACTTCGTTCGCCAGGAGGATGGCACCTGGAACCTGCGGGTGCTGCGCACCGGGCAGAGGCTGCGCTTGAGCGGAGTGGCGATCGAGATCCCCGTGGAAGACCTCTACCTCTGGGCCTTCGACCAGTAGCGCAGCTCTCTGCCTGTCGCGCCCGGGAGTCAACGAGGCGTCCGCCGCGCCTCCCCGGCGCCATTCGCGCTGCGCGACAGACACGCCTCGATCCCGTTCTTGAGGCTGCGCTTCGTCCGGATCCCTTCGAACTCGACCCCAAGCTTGACCAGCGCCTGCGCGACGCGCGGCTGAATGCCGGTGATGATGCACTCGGCGCCGAGGAGCCGCACCGAGCGGGCGAGCTTCAAGAAGCGCTCGGCGGTGCTGTTGTCGATCGCCTCCACCCCGGTGAGGTCGACGATCGCGAAGCGGCTCCGGTGCTCCATGATCGCCGCGAGCAGGCGCTCTTCCATCTGGATGCTCCGCTGCGTGTCGACGACGCCGATCACCGGCAGCGCCAGGACGTCGTCGCCGACCTCGAGCACCGGCGTCGAGAGCTCGTCGATGGCGAGGCGGAGGCGCTCGACGAGGTCCACGTTCTCCTGGTCGCGCGCGGCGAGCTCTTCGTTGCGCTTCGCGAGGCTCTCTTCCAGCTCCCGGCTCTTGCGGAGCGACGCGGTGCGCGCTTCGACGAGCGCTTCGAGCCGAGAGCGCACCTCCTGAAGCTCGTCGGCCGCGATGCGCTGCTCGGTCACGTCGGTGAGAAAGCACGTCAGGCCGATGATGCTGCCGTCAGCGGCCATCATCGGGCCATAGGCGTTCTCGTACCAGCGCCGCGAGAGCTTCTCTTGCCCGTACTCGTCGATGATCACGAAGTGCTCGCCGGAGAGCGCCCGGTCGAATTGCTTCTTCGCCTTCACCTGATCGGGGTGACCCGCGAGAAACTCCAGCATGTTGACGCCCATGGCGACGTCTTTGCCCCAGATCGATTTGATCGTCTGACGGTGAGCTTCGTTCCAGGCGACGTAGCAATACTCCCGGTCCAGCGCGAAGATGACCAGGTTGCGCGGGCTGTCGAGGAGGGCCCGGAGCGCCTCTTCACCGCTACGCTCCGGCTCCATATACCCCACGACGAGGGCCCGGGCCTCCTCCTCACCGTTCTGCTTCGGATCCATATAACCCACCGTTATAGAATGGACGCGCTCGCGTCTCCAGCGTGAAAGCTGCGCGCCCCCCACGCTTTCGCTTTTTTGCCAATCTTTCGTTGGTGCCCCCACGTGTAGCTGGGGGGGCGCGCGTCTTCTTTGTGGAGTGAGCCGCGCGCGCGGACATCAAAAGAGGAGCGGCAATCCCCGGTGCGCCACGGTGGTCTTGAGAAGCGCGGGGTGCGGGGTCCCCGTCTGGAACCCGAAGGTCCGCGTGAACGCGCTGCTCGCGAGGTAGAGCGTGCTCCTGTCCTGCTGGCGAGTACCGAACGCCACGCTCGCTACACCGTCGAGGAGCCCGCCTTCAGCAAGGATGCTGAGGACACCAGAGGGCTTGATCGAGACCAGGCGGTCCTGACCGTTGACGGCGACGAAGAGGGTGCCGTCGTCGTCGAAGGCAATACCGTCCGCGCCCTGGAGACGAGGATCGGAGACGAACACTGACGGAGCCCCGGCAGCGCCGTTGTGAAGGACCGGCACGCGGAGGATCTGGCCGTAGTCGAGGTTGGTTACGTAGAGGTTCTTCTGGTCCTCGTCGAAGGCAATGCCGTCGACCCCCGCGGCGTGGAAGCCGAGAAACGGCGTCGTGGTGTTGCCGTTGAACAGCGGGCTTGTGAGCCACACGCTCGGCTGCCCCTGCGGCGTAACCTTCCAGATCTCGCCAAGGAAAGGGTCGGTCACGAAGAGGTTACCCTCCTCGTCGAAGGCGAGATCGTTCGGCCCCCCGGCGGGGTCGAGCGCGGCGAACTGCTGCGCGGTGCCGCCGGCGGTGCAGGTTCGCCAGACGAACGCGCCAACGACGCTGGGATCGAGGCTCACGCTCGTGTTGTAGATGCAGCCGTCAGGACCGACCTTCACCCCCAGCGCAAAGGCGGGGATCGGCAGCGTCGAGAACACGCTGTCCTGGTCGCCCGGCGTGAGCACGTGGATCGTGCTGAGGTTCGAGTAATAAAGGTTGCCCGCGCCGTCGAAGGCGATCGACTCCGGCACATCTCCAATCGTGAGCGCCAGGGCCGCCTGGAGAACCGCGCAGGTGTGCCCCGAGGCGGTCACCGAGACGAGGACGCTGGCCGCTGAAAGAGCCGCAGTCGCGATCGCTTTGTTCATGTTCTTTCCGTGGGACACGATTGGTTACCCCGAGTCGTCGGCCCGCGCCTGGCGCGAAGAAGACTCGGGACAAACCGATCGTTATACAGAAAGAACAGCGGCGTTCCTACCGTCGTGGACACGCCGCAGACCGCTCTGCCTAGCACCAAACGCGCGAGCAGCTCGTTTCGTGCTCTGATCCAGCTTCCGGACCTCTGCCCGTTCCCGTTCCCGCTCCCGCCGTCCGGAAAAGAAAGGGAACGGGAACGGGTCGGAAGTCGGCGGTGAGCGCTCCGGGAGGCTCCGGAACGTTTGGTGCTAGAGCACCGAACAGGTTGAAATGCCCAGATTTCAACGCAAAGGCGCGGAGACGCAAAGGCGCAAAAAATCGGATTTCTTTTTTGCGTCCCTGCGTCCCTGCGCCTTTGCGTTAAAATCCGGCTCTTTTCGGTCCATTTCAACCCGTTCGGTGCTCTAGCGCTCATGGCCTCCGTAGAAAAGACGGGCTCGCTACGCGGCCCCGTGGATCTTCTTCAGCATCGCGGCGAAGGTCGGCCCCTTCCCTTCCCCCTCGTGCTTGAAGTAGACGAAGGTCTCCTTCCAGGCCGCCGCGGCGACGGCGATCGACCGGCTCCACCGCGTAATGTCGGCGCGCTTGTAGCCCTCGTCGCGGAGGCGGAAGTAGCCAAAATCCGCGGTGGCGACGACCGGCGTCGTCAGCGCCTCGCTGTCGGCGATGCAGAGCGCCGCGTTCTTGCCCTGGAGCAGCTCGAACACCGCGTCGTCGTGCCATGAGGCATGGCGAAACTCGAAGGCCGCCCGGATCCCGACCGGGAGCTTCGCGAGGAAATCGCCGAGCTTTCCCGTGTCTTTCTTCAAATTCGGCGGTAGCTGGAAGAGAAGGACACCGAGCTTCGCGCCGAGGAGCTGCGCGCCCGCGAGGAGCTCTTGCAGCGGCTCCTCCGCGCCCACGAGGCGCTTGTGATGGGTGATCTGCTGCGGCGCCTTGAGCGAGTAGCGGAAGCCTTCGGGCGCCGCGGCGGCCCACCCGGCGATCACCTCGGCGGTGGGCATCGACCGGAAGGTGTGGTTGACCTCCACCGTCGCCAGGCGCCTGGCGTAGTGGGCAAACATCTGCTTTTGCGGCAGCTTGGCCGGGTAGAAAGAGCCCTTCCACTCGGGGTAGCTGTACCCGCTCGTGCCAATCCAGAGCATGGCCGTCGAGCTATGCCATCGCGCCCAGCGACACGTCCGAAGGCGTCTCGCTCGGCGCGGGGATCCACTCCTCGTCCGGGCCTTCGGGCGGCAGCACCAGCGGCTCGCCCAGGTAGGTCGTCCGCTTCCCCGGCCAGAAGAAGGTGCGGAAGAGATAGACGATGAGGTTCTGCTGATCGAGGTTGGGGTGAATGAACGGGGCCACGCGCTTGGCATGCTCGGCCGGGAGAAGGCTCCAGTGCAGGCCCGGCTCGATGTGGTGGATCGTGTGGTAGCCGTTGTTGTAGGCGAACCAGTTGACTACCTTGCCGACGAAGTTCCGCGAGCTGTTCCACTCGCTGTTCTCGTCGGCGCCGTCGTGCTGGAGCAGGTTCATCGTGATGATGCCCCAGGCCGCGTACTGGTGCGGGATCAGCACGTAGAGAAGGAATTTCTTCCAGTCGAGCGCGAGGAGCACGCCCATCGAGGCGACGAAGACCACGGCCTCGAGGATCATCTGGCGGAACCAGGGGCGGTTGCGGCCATACATGGCCTTGAAGTAGCGCATGTCGGCGAAGAAGATGTCTTTGCCTACCTTCGACATGAACAGGAGGCCATTGAGGAAGTGCCAGCGATAGCGGGCCTTGCTCGTCCGCATCACGTCGCGGCGCGACTGGGTGTGCTTGTGGTGGCTGAGGTTGTGGCCAGGCACGTACGCGCTCACCGGGTGGCCGTAGGTCAGCGTCAGCGCCACCTGGAAGGCGCGGTTCAGCGCCCGGCGCTTGAAGACGGGGGTGTGCACCGTGTTGTGCGTGGCCACGGCGCCGAAGAACGAGAACCAGCACGTGAGGACCATCAGCGGTATCGCCAGGAGCAGGTTGTGGGGCGCATAGACCCACTGAACCGCCACGAGAGCGAAGTAGATGGCCACGAAGATCAGGGTCTTCACGTCGGCGCGGTAGCGAAGCATGGGCGAACGACCTCGGCTCGGGTGGCGGACACCTGAAGATCGCTCTCCGGGGCCGCCGGTGTCCAAAACTCGACGGCCGGTCGTAGCGCATTTCCTGAAGGTCGTACCGGAGAATCCGCACCCGAGAGCGTGCTCGCCCCTGATCCGCAGCCTTTGCGCGTGAGCGGACCAGCAATGCCCGGCCCTCGTCACGGCGCGGCCCACCATTTGCTCGAGGCGCATCGTTCCCTTCAACGAGACCGTTGACGGACGGCCCTCTTCCGCCAACTCTCGCGGCGTGACCACCCAGCCCTTCGCCAGCATCGGCGCCGCCTCTCTCGATCCCACGAACCGCGCGTTCGATCCTGCCGCGCCCGCCCGCGGCGACGGGATTTACGGCCTCCCTCACGGCCCCGACGAAGCCCGGATCGTGCTGATCCCCGTGCCGTGGGAGCCGACGACGTCGTACGGGCGCGGCACCGCCCGCGGGCCCGCGTCGATCCTCCACGCCAGCCGCCAGATCGACCTCTTCGACGGGCAAACTGGGCGCCCCTACGAGGCCGGGCTCGTGATGCTCCCGATCGATCCCGACATCGCCCGCTGGAACGCCGAGGCCTGCGCGGCGTCCGAGCCGGTGATCGCGGCCGGCGGCGACGTCACCGGCGATCCCGATCTCGAGGCGCGCCTCGCCCGGGTCAACGAGCTCTCGGGCCTGCTCAACGATCGCGTCAACGCCATCGCCCGCGGGTGGATCGCCCAGGGAAAGATCGTCGGCGTGATCGGGGGCGATCACTCGGTCCCGTTCGGCGCGATCGCCGCCTACGCCGATCGCTTCCCCGGCCTCGGCGTCCTTCACCTCGACGCCCACGCCGATCTCCGCGACGCCTACGAGGGCTTCACCGACTCGCACGCCTCGATCATGTTCAACGTGGCCTACCGGCTGCCGAAGGTCGCGCGCGTCGTCCAGATCGGGATCCGCGATTTCTCCGAGGAAGAGCACGCCTTCATCCGCGGCTCGGGCGGGCGCATCGTCACGCTCTTCGACCACGAGATCGCCCGGAAGAGCTTCGAGGGCGAGCCCTTCGGCAAGATCGTCCGCGCGGCGATCGAGGAGCTGCCGGAGCACGTGTACCTCTCGTTCGACATCGACGGCCTCGATCCCGCGCTCTGCCCGCACACCGGCACCCCGGTCCCCGGCGGCCTCAGCTTCCAGCAGGCCGCGGCGCTCGTCGCCTATGTGCAGGAGAGCGGGCGGACGATCGTGGGGTTCGATCTCTGCGAGGTAGCGCCGGGGCCGGAGGGGGAGGAGTGGAATGGAAACGTGGGGGCGCGGCTGCTCTACAAGATGATCGGCTTCACCCTGCTCTCGCAGGCGAACGTGAAGGGGTAGCGCTCAGCGATCGGCGACCGGATAATCGATATACCCTTCCGGGCCCTGGCTATACCAGGTGGCCATATCGTCCTTCGTCAGCGGGAGGTTCTCCGCGAAGCGGCGCGGCAGATCGGGGTTGGCGAGGAAGGTGCGACCAAAGGTGATCGCGTCCGCCTCGCCGGCGTCGAGCGCGGCCTGCGCCTTCGCGGCGTCATAGTCGGAGTTGAGGACCAGCGGGCCGGCGAAGGCCTTGCGGATCACCGGCGCGACGGGCGCCTTCTCGGCCTTGCCAAAGGTGCCGTCGAACCCGGGCTCGCGCAGCTCCAGAAAGGCGATCCCGATCGCCGACAAGGCCGCGGCGGCGGACCCGAAGAGGGCATACGGATCGCTGTCATTCGCCCCCTGGCTGTTGCCGTTAGGCGAGAGGCGGACGGCGGTCCGGTCCGCGCCCACCGTCTCGGCCACGGCCTGCGTCACCTCGCGCAGGAGGCGAATGCGGTCCTCGACCGGGCCGCCATAGGCATCGTCCCGTAGATTGGAGTTGTCGCGCAGGAACTGGTCAATCAAGTAGCCGTTCGCGGCGTGGATCTGCACCCCGTCGAAGCCCGCGGCGATGGCGTTGCGCGCGGCCGTCCGGTAATCGTCGATGATCCCCGGGATCTCGTCGAGGCGCAGCGCCCGGGCCTCGGCATAAGGCTGTTTGCCATCGTAGGTGTGCGCCTTGCCGGGCGCGGTCGTCGCGGAGGCCGAGACCGGCTGCCCGCGACCGGGGAAGCTCGGATGAACCAGGCGCCCCATGTGCCAGAGCTGCGCGAAAATCCGCCCGCCGGCCGCATGAACCGAGGCCGTCACCGGCGTCCAGGCCGCGACCTGCTCCGCGCTCCAGAGGCCAGGGGCGAAGGGCCAGCCGAGCCCTTGCGGGCTGATCCCGGTCGCCTCGGTGAGGATCAGCCCCGCGCTCGCCCGCTGGGTATAATAGTCGACCATCATCGCCGTCGGCACGTGATCACGCGTGCTGCGCGCGCGGGTGAGCGGAGCCATCAGGATGCGATTGGGCGCGGTGATCGCGCCGAGACGGAGGGGGTCGAACAGCGAAGGCATGGCGGAATCTCTCCTGGGGCAGCGAGGCGTGCGCCCGAGGGGCGCACGCGAGGGACGGGGTGATAGGGAACGCGAGGCTCGTGTCAATTGCGAAACTGCTTACGTTGATCGGCGAGGTGAGCGACGCGATCGGCGAGGTGGGCGCTGCGATCGGCGAGCTGGGCGACGCGATCGGCGAGCTGGGCGACGCGATTGGTGAGGTGGGCGACGCGATTGGTGAGGTGGGCGACGCGATCGGTGAGGTGGGCGGCGCGATCGGCGACCTGGGCGACGCGATCGGCGAGCTGGGCGACGCGATCGGCGCCCCTGGGCGACGCGATCGGCGACCTGGGCGACGCGATCGGCGACCTGGGCGACGCGATCGCTCCTCGCTATCGTCTCACCCGAGCGCCCGCTTGAACGTCTCGATCGCCAGGTGCACATCGAGCGTCCCGCAAAGCTCCCTGCACGAGTGCATGCTCAGCATTGGCGCCCCGACATCCACCGTCGCCACCCCGAGCGCAGACGCGGTGATCGGCCCGATCGTCGTCCCACACGGCAGATCACTCCGCGTCACGAACCGCTGCGCCTGATAGCCCACCTCGGCGCACAACCGGGTAAAGGCCGCCGCCGTCGCCCCGTCGGTCGCATACGACTGATTGGAGTTCGACTTGATCGTCAGCCCCCGATTGAGCAACGGTTGGTGCATCTGCTCGTGCTGATCCCCGTAATTGGGATGAATCGCATGCGCCATATCCGCCGACACCAGAAGCGAACGCGCCATCGCCCGCGCCATCGCCTGCGGCTGGCGGTCCGGGTGCGCGTCGAGGATCCGGCCGAGGGTGTCGCGGAGGAAGCTGCCCGCGGCGCCGATAGCGCTCTTGCTCCCGCACTCTTCGTGATCGTAAAGCACGATCAAGCGCGTCGTCGGGCTCGACGTCGCCACGGCCGCGAGGGCGCAGACCGCGCCGTGCGAGCTCCCGAGGTTGTCGAGGCGGGCCGCGTGGAGGAACTCTTGATCGAGGCCTGAAATCGCGGACTTTTCCACGTTGTAGAGCGAGAGATCGTAGCTCAGCACCGCCTCGGGGCGGACGTCGAGGGCGCGGGCGAGGGCGCCCGACAAGGCCGCTTCCTTCCCGAGGCCGACGATGGGGACGAGGTGCTTTTGCGCGTTGAGCACCAGGCCTTCGCTGTTGACGCTGCGATTGAGGTGGATCGCCACGTTGGGCACGCGGGCCACGGCGCGCTCGAGATCGACGAGGCGCGCTTCGACGCCGCCGCCCGGGGCTTCGAGGAGGACGCGGCCGGCGAGCGAGAGATCGCGATCGAGCCAGGTCGAGAAGAGCACGCCGCCGTAGACCTCGACCCCGAGCTGCTGGTAGCCGCGCACTGAGACGTCGGCGTTGGGCTTGACCCGGAGGTTGGGCGAGTCGGTGTGGGCGCCGATCATCCGGAAGCCGCCGGTCGCGGGCGACTCGTCGCCGACGATGAACGCGAGGATCGTCGAGCCGCCGCGGATCACGTAGCGCTTGTCGCCGGGGGCGAGCTGCCAGACCGAGGCCTCGTCGAGGGCGCGGAAGCCGACGAGTGAGAGGCGGCGCGCGGCCTCGCGGACGGCGTGAAAGGGCGTGGGCGAGGCGTCGATGAAGGCGCCGAGATCGCGGGCGGCGGCGACGCCGGCGGCGCGGAGGCGGCTCATTTCGTCGGCGCTCTTGGGGAAGCGATCGCCGAGATCGGTGCAGGGCGTGGAGGGGTCGGGCATGGGCGCGCAGTCTAGCCCGAGGCTCGCCGGATCGGGATCACGGGGCGCGGGAGGTGGACCAGATCGCGCGCGTGAGACCCTACTCCTTCACCCGCGCAGCGCGCGCCCGCCTCCGCGGGCGCACCAGACTGCGGAGCTCCACCAGGTCGAACGGCTTCTGAATGCAGCGATTCGGGTAACGCTGAAAGAACTCTTCGACGCGGCCCGTGAGCGCGCCGCCGGTCATGAAGACGAAGCGCTCGGCGAGCTCGGGGCGGGTGGCCTTGATTTCCTCGAACAAGTCCATCCCGGTCAGGTCGGGCATCATCAGGTCGCAGAGGATGACGTCGAAGTCGCGATCCTCGAGGAGGCGCGCCAGGGCCTCGCGACCGCTCACGGCGACGACGACGTCGTGCTCGCCGGCGAAGAGGCGACGCACCGCGGGGCCGAGGGCGGGCTCGTCGTCGATGACGAAGATCCGCGCGCGGGGCACCGGGGCGACGCCGCTCGAGGGCGGCATGAACTCTGGCTCGGGGCGCGGCGGGGCCGCTGGCAAGAACAGGCGCACCCGCGTCCCCTTGCCGATCTCGCTCTCGACGGTGATCTCGCCGCCGGCTGCCTTGACGATCGATCGCGAGACGAAGAGGCCGAGCCCCGTCCCCTCGCCCACCGGCTTGGTGGTCATGAACGGATCGAAGATCTTCCCGAGCAGGTGGCGCGGGATCCCGACGCCGTCGTCGGCGACCTCGATCACCGCGCGCCTTCGCTCGTCGGTCCAGGTCCGCACCTGGATCGTGTGGGCTTCGGCCCGCCCCTCGGGGATCGCCTGCGCCGCGTTCACGAGCAGGTTGAGGAACACCTGCCCGAGGCGCGACTCGTTGATCTCCACCAGCGGGATGTCGCCGTAGTCGCGCTCCATCCGCGCGCGGTGGCGGATCTCGTTGAGGGCGATGCTGATCGACGAGTCGAGCACCTCGCGGACGTCGATCGGGCCGACCACGACGTCGTCGGCGCGGGAGAAGGTCCGGAGATCGCGGACGATGGCGCGGACCCGATCGACCCCCTCGCGCGCCACCGCCAGCATCTCCGTGGCGTCGAGGAGATCGTTGGCGATCTTCTGCAGGCCCGGGGCGTGCTCGGCGTCGACGGTCTGCGCCGCGTAGCGGACGCGATCGATCGTGGTCGGGAGGCGGCGCGCGAGGACGTCGAGGTTGGCGATCGCGTACGCGAGCGGGTTGTTGATTTCATGGGCGACACCGGCCGCGAGCGTGCCCACCGCGGCCATGCGGTCGGCCTGGAGCAGGTTGGCCTGGAGCTCGGATCGCTCCGATAGGTCGCGGACCATGCTGAGGATCTGGCGTTCACCGCCGAGGTCGGCGCTGCGCCCGACCACCTCGACCGGGAACGTCGTGCCGTCCTTGCGACGGTGGATCGACTCGAAGAGCACGTGCGACCGGTAGGCGTCCTCGAGCTGCTCGTCGACGGTAGCGCGCGTCTCCTCCGTGCGGAGCAGGCGCACGTCCATCCCCACGAGCTCCTCGTGGGAGTAGCCGTAGGCGCCGACCGCCGCCTGGTTGGCGTCGAGGATCGTGCCGTCGCGATCGAGGAAGAGCACGATGTCGCGCGCGTGCTGGTGCAGCACCTCGTAGCGCCGAGCCAGCTCTTCCGGGCTGCTCTTCGTGATCGCCTTCCGAGGGCCCTTCGTTGCCTGGCTCATTGTCCTCGCCCGCCCCGCATCATCACGCCCTCCCGGCGAATCTCGCGATAAATCGTGTCGGCGACCTCAAGGCATGACGCGGGTCGCGCTCGCGAGATCGCGCCGGAATGAGGCCTCGCGGCTGGTCCGAGCCACGGCGATCGAGCAGCCGTCTTTGGTGATCGAGGGGCCGCTTACGCCGTTGATGCCGCCGAGCTCCGGCAGCGGGAACGCCGACCACAGCGAGCTGGTGAGGTCGGGCCGTGTCGGCGCCCAGGTTCGAGCAGCGGCCGCACATCAGCGCGTCGTTCTGCCCGCTGACGCGGCGCTCGAAGTAGACGTAGCAAGCCGGGCCCTGGCAGTAGGCCCCGGGCGCGAGCTCGCGCGCGACGCCGTCGCTGAAAGCGGTCAGCCGACGAGCGCCGCAGATCCCCGTCGAGGTCGCGCTCACCGTCTCAATCGTGAGCGGCGCGCATCCGGTCGCGCCCCCGGTGCCGGTGGTCCCGCTCGACGTGGTGCGCCCGCCGTCGCCCTGCCCCGCGGGGCCGTAGTCGTCGAGCCCGAAGACGAGCTGGCCGCCCGCGCTCACGGAGCCGAGGGCGAGCAGCGCGACGAGCGCGCCCGCCGTGCCCCGGCGCACGGTGCCCACTGGGAAGGCCATCGGCGCCACCGTATCAGACACGCGCGAGCAGCGCGGGCCGACCTGCGCTATCCCTGGCGGCAACGATGACGATCGAGATCCGCCTGCACCCGTCGATTGATCTGATCCCAGAAGCCACCTGGGACGCGCTCGACGGCGTCGCCGAGGCGCCGTTCCTTTCGTGGGCCTTCCTCGACACCCTCGAGAAGACGGGCTGCGTCGGCGAAGACGCCGGCTGGCTGCCGCACCACCTCACGATCTGGGAGAACGAGCGCCTGATCGGCGCCGCCCCCGCGTACCTCAAGGGCAACAGCGAAGGCGAGTTCGTCTTCGACCACGGCTGGGCCGGCGCCGCCGCGCGCGCGGGGATCGAGTACTACCCCAAGCTGATCGTCGCCGTCCCCTTCACGCCGGCGAGCGCGGCGCGCCTCCTCGTCGCCGATCCGGCGGACCGGCCCCGCCTCATGCCGATCCTCGCCGAGGCGCTGCGCCGCATCGTCGCCGGAGAGAAGCTCTCCGGAGCGCACGTGCTCTTCCCGACCGAGGCCGAGTCCAACCTCCTCGAGACCGCGGGCTTCAGCAAGCGCTATGGCATCCAGTTCCAGTGGAAGAACGAGGGATATGCCACCTTCGAGGACTACCTCTCTCGCTTCTCCTCCAAGCGGCGCACCCAGATCCGGCGCGAGCGCAAGGAGATGGACAAACAGGGTATCTCGATCACCACGGTACGAGATCGCCTGTCGCCCGCGCTCGTCGACAACGTCTACGACTTCTACGCCGCCACGGTCGACAAGTTCTCCTGGGGTCGGCACTACTTGAACCGAGCCTTCTTCGAGGAGATCGCCGCGAGGCTCCCCGGCCGGATCGAGGTCGTGCTCGCCCGCGAGGGCGACAAGCTCCTGGCCGGCGCCTTCAACCTCGCGGGCAAGCACACCCTCTTCGGGCGCTACTGGGGCGCCTTCGAGGAGCGGCCGTTCCTCCACTTCAACGTCTGCTTTTACCACTCGATCAACGACTGCATCCTCAACAAGCTCGATCGCTTCGAGCCCGGCGCGGGCGGTCGTCACAAGATGGTGCGGGGCTTCGAGCCGACGATCACCCACAGCGCCCATTACCTCGCGCACCCCGGGCTCGACCGGGCGGTGCGCGAGTTTCTGGAGCGCGAGCGGACAGCTCAGCTCGCGAGCGCCGAGGTGGCCCGAGCGGACGGGCTCGCCTTCAAATGATCAGGGGACCTGGGTAAAGACGAAGTCGCGCGCCGTGGCCGCGAAGGTCGAGTCCGCGTGGCTGTGGCAGTCCACGCAGATGGTCTTGGCCTGGCCCGAGGTGCCGAACCCATCGGCCACGATCGGGCCGACCGGGGCGGGGATCGTCGGGTTGTCCTCATACCAGTACCAGTTGGCGCCGGCGGCGCTGTCAGCCACGGTCTTCACGTAGACCGCGTAGCCGACGATGGTGCCGCCGACCTTGTCCCAGAGCTCCTTCACGCCGGCCGTGCCGACGGGGAAGTCGCCAGTCGTGCCCGCGCCCGCGAGCAAGGTGTTGGAGCAGATGCGGTTGAAGCTGTGCGGCGAAGGAGTCTTCGACGCATGCGCGGCCGCCTCACAGTGCCACTTCTTGTAGTCGCCGATGGCGAGCCAGGCCTTCATCGGCTCCACGCCACCCTGCGGGGGTGTCTGGGCGTCGGTCGGGAGCATCGCGCCCCCCGAGCCCGTGCTGCTGCTCGTGGCGCCCGTGCTCGTGGCGCTCGTGTTGCCCGTGCTGCTCGTGGCGCTCGTGCTCGCGCCGCCGCCGCTCCCGGTGCCCGTGTCGTCACCGCACGCCACGAGGGCCGCGGGGATCATGGCCAGGACTGCGGCGCTACCAAACCAACTGATAAACTTCATGGATTTCCCTGCTTCTGAAGAAAGACACACCGTGCTGACGAGCCGGCTGCAGCCGATCACGCGGGGGCACGGATAGTGGACGGGCCGACCCCGTCCGCCGAGCGCACGACCACCGCGCGCACGACTGGACGACGATACGAGCAGCGTCCGAGGCGGTTTCGAACAAGCTGACCGGATGGTCAGCCGGCGCGCAGGAAAGGGTTCGCGCGGCGCTCTTCGCCGATCGTCGTCCCCGGGCCGTGCCCCGTCACCACGCGGGTCGCGTCGTCGAGCCCGAGGATCTTGCCCCGGAGAGAGCGCTGGATCGCCTGCGAATCGCCGCCCCAGAGATCGGTCCGGCCGATGCCGCGGCGAAAGAGCGTGTCGCCGCTGAAGAGGACCGGGCCCTCGCTCGACTTCACCAGAAAGCAGAGGCTCCCCGGCGTGTGACCGGGCGTGTGGATCACGCCGAGATCGACGGTGCCCGCGAGCACCGAGGCGTCGTCGTCGAGATCCCCCTCGAGATCGCAGGTGGCGGGCAGCGGGATGCCGAGCAGCGCGGCCTGGACCGGGAGCATGTCGTAGAGGAAGCGATCGTCCTCGTGGATCCGCGCGGGCGCGCCCGACCAGCGCTGGATCTCCGCCGTGGCGCCAACGTGATCGATGTGGGTGTGGGTGTGGACGATCGCCGTGACCCGGGCCTCGGCGGCCTCGAGCTTGCGGCGGATCAGATCGAAGTTGCCGCCCGGATCGATGACGATGGCGGCCTTGCTCGCCGGATCGATCAGGATCGAGCAGTTACAGCCCAGGGGCCCGGCGGGGAAGGTCTCGATGACCATGCGGCGCTTGTAGCACGAACGGCGTGGGATCCGCGGCGGTGCTCTCGGTGATCAGGTGGATGGCGTCGAGGTCCGGCGCGCGCTCGTCGACGACCGTGGCCGTGCCGCGCCAGACCAACTGGAGCGTCAGCGCGTCGAGATCGAAGACGACCGTGTCGAGGTGGAGCGCGATCTCGGCCGGCGCGCCGCGGCGAACGACGAAGCAGCGCGCGCGGATCCCCGGGAGCGAGCCGGTGAAGATCGGGTGATCCTGGCGCAGGCCGGCGATCGCGAAGGCCTCGTCGCCGCGGAGGAACGCGAGCTGCTGCGCCGGCGGGGCCGCTTGAAAGAGGGTCCAGTCGAGCTCTTCGGGGAAGCCCGCGAAGGGCACGCTGTTGCGACCGTGGCTCGCCCAGCGCTCCTTCCAGGCGAGCGGGATCGGGGCGAAGCACGCCGGCTGTGCGCTCTGCTGCGGCCCGAGGAGAAGGCGCTCCGGATCCTCGAGGTTGGGCAGCGCCGTGGGCCCGCCGCGCGCCCGGTCGGGGTAGCCGAGGCCGATCGGGTTCCGGTCGAACTTCGCGCCGCCGAACGCGCGCGCGTGGCCGAGCGACATCTGCGTGAAGGGCTCGGGCGCGGAGGCGCGCGGCCCTCCCGGGCCCACCTCCCACCGCCGATCGCCGAAGACGAGGAGACGACGACCGAAGGCGTTGTCCTCGGATCCAAAGGCGAAGCGCGCCTCGACCGAGGGCGCGGCGCCCGCCTTCGCGCAGGCGTGGCCGGTGAGCACGACGTCGGCGCGCACCTTGTACAGCGCGAAATCCGACGGGTAAACGCAGTCGAGCGATCCTGAGCCTTCGGCGAAGCGCTCGCCGTCGAGGCGATCGGCAAAGGCGCGGAGGACAGCGGGGCCGCCGGGCACGAGATCGCAGGTGGCCTTGGCGATCACCGTGAGGCAATCGCGCGAGGGGACGAGCCTCCAGGGCACGACGCCGAGCGTGAGCGCCGTGGCGTTGACGAGCTCGATCGGGCCGAACCTCGGGTTCGGCGGCGCGACCTGGGCGGGGAGGATGTACGTCGGCGCCGGCTCGGAGTCCGGCGGTACCGACGGCGGCGACGGCGCGGGCGGCGGCGCGGGCGGCGGCTTGAGGAACGGGAGCGATCGCGGCCCGCGGCTTTCGACGTGCTCCTCGAGGTTGAGCGTGTACCCCCCGAATGAGCTGGGCGTGGCGATCTCGAACGACGACGGGAGCCGCTGGGTCATCGGAGGCGGCGCCGCCGACAGGGACTCGCCCGACGCTTCGAGGACCTCCTCCGTGTGGAACGATTTCGCGAGGTCGGTCACGTCCTCCAGCGACTCGGGCGCGTCGCCGAGCATCACTGTCGACTCGCCCAGGGGGACGAACGCGCTCGTGGAGAGCACCGCGGTCGGCCGATCCAGCGGCGGCGGCGGCAACGGATGCATCGGCGCGGGCGGCGCGGGCCACGCGAGCGGATGGCCGTCGCTCTCGACGCCGGCGAAGATCGTCACGGCGCCGAGCGCGCCCTCCCCTTGCACCGGGAAGCTCGCCCGCCACGTCACCGAGCAGGTCAGCGTATCGGTGTCGATCCGCAGGATATCGGCCATGAGCGGGAGCAAGTGCCCGCTGCCTCCATCGGCGACGCCGTAGATCCGCGCGAAGGCGCGCGTCGCGGGCAAGTACGACTGGATGTGCTCGTGCAGCGGGTTCATCCCGTCGAGGATCACCCACTCGTTCCCGGTCAGGTATTCAGCCCGCTGATCGAGCGGCGCGGCCTGGTAGTAGGTCCAGTCGAAGCCGGCCGGGACCTCGGCGATCGGCAGATCGAGCGCCTTGCGATCGGCGGCGCCGAGGAGGCGCTTGCGCGCCGGCCAGCCGCGCGAGATCGGCCCGAAGCCCGCCACGCGCGTCGGATCGGTGGGATCGAAGAGGTTGGGCGACTTCGCCGATTTCCCCGCGCCCGCGCCGACGCCGAGCGGGTTCTCTTCCCAGCCGATGCCGCCGTACGAGCGCTCGTACATCAGCGGGATCCGATCGAAGGGCACCGTCTCGGCGCCCTTCGCGTCGCCGCGCACGGTGAGCGTTTTGTCGATCAGCGGCACGTCGCGGAAGACGACGAGGCGGGCCGAGAGGGCCTCCACCGTCGCCCCGGCGGGCGCGCACGCGTGCCCGGTGAGGACCACATCGCAGAACGGCTGGAACGGCGCGAGGTCCCCGGTCATGCGGACGCTGCGCATCGGGTTCTTGTTGTGGTGGACCTCGGCGCGGAGGATCTCCTCCGGTTCGAGGCGGGTCATCCCCTCGTCGAGCGTGAAGGCGAAGCTCGCCTTGACCACGACGGTGACGTGGAGCCGGCCCGCCATCTGCCACAGGACCGTCTCGGCGGCGGCGAGGCCGAGCGCCGTGATGTCGACCGTCCGGGAAGCGCCGGTTGCCATGTCCCCGACCCGTATCACAGCCGAGGGGCGATCGTCTGCGGCGCCGCCGTTGCGACGCTCGGGCCGCTTCCCGTAGAGTGAACGACCCGCATGATCGACCAAATCTTGATCCAGAGCGCCGACGAGATGCGCGCGGCGCGGCTGCGCACCAAGGTCGGCGACCTGGAGCGAGCGCTCGTCGTCGTCGAGAGCAAGGAGCTGCTCGCCGGGCAGAAGCGCGGTATCGCCGCCGCGCTCGTCAAGGCCAAGGCCGAGCTTCGCCAGCTCGAGCACCTCGTCCACGCCGGCCGTATCCGGCTCACCGCCCTGCAGCAACGGGTCAAGAAGGTGCTTGCCCGCGAGCACGTGTCGAGCTTTGTCCTCGTCGAGACGGGCGGCGACGAGGCCTCGCCGACGCTGCAATGGCACGTCGACACCGCCCGTCGAAAGCTCCTGGAGACAACGCGCCTCGGTCGACGTGTGCTCTGCACCGATCGTCACACGTGGGGCCTGGAGCGCATCGTCCACGCATTTCGCGGCCAGTGGAAGGTGGAGGAGATGTTCCGCCGGTCGAAGAAGGGCGGCGTCGTCCCCTGGGGGCCGTCGTTTCAGTGGGCCGACAGCTCGCTGCGCCTGCACACCTTCGCGTCGGTCATCGGGCTGATGCTCGTGAGCCTCGCGAAGATCGCGCTCGGCACCGACGCGTCCCCCCGCGTGATGATGGACTCCCTGGGCGCGATCCAGGCCACGCTGGTGCGCACGACGACGGGCGGGATGGGGCGGCGACCCACGATCTTGCTGGCGCCGGAGCTGAACGAAGAGCAGCGCCGGGCCGTGGAGATTTTCGAGTTGGCGCGGTGGATGCCGTCGCTTGCTTCATGTAGAAGAACACGAGCCACTAAAGCGGCGGCGTAAGGGGCGCGCTACGATTGGGGAGGCGAATCTGCGAAGGCAGGGCTAGCAGCTCCACCGGAAATCGAGGCCGCCGAGATCGTCCGGTTCCGGGAAGCTCCGCGCTCGGAGGCGCCTGGTGAGAGGGGAGTGGATCGGAGTCCGCTCCCTGACGGTCGCGGTTCTATAACCTTATTCTCGTGACGATGGCGAGGCGCGTCCTGTCACCAAGCTCCACGGCGCAGAGCTGATAATCGTGGGCGTCGAGTGAGATGGTGCCATCGGGTCGCAAGAGACCGCAGCTCAAGACATCCCAGGTGCCCGCGGTGAGCGCGTGGCTGCCGTCGCGCTCGGGAAAGACCAGGATCCACAGGCCCTCGGCGTCGATGCACAGGTGCATCTCGCGCCCATCGGCGGCGCGGAAGACGCCGTTGTTGAAGGTGCCAGCGCGCAGCGCCGCGAGGAAGCCGGCGTCGAGCGGGGTGCATTGAGCGAGGCGGACGATGGTTTCGAGCGGAGGCGTGGAGTCCATGGGTCGCAGTCTATCCTGTTGCTCAGCTCTTCTTGAGGCGGTGGCCGAGCAGAGTGCGCAGCACCCCGCGGACCGCGGTCAGCGTCTTCGAGGTGTCGAGGGAGGGGAACGCCTCTGGATCCATGTCGGCGGCGAAGTACGATCCCTGTCCGCTCAGCGCGGTGTAGATCGGCAGCGAGATCGCCGCGAGAGGCGCGGTGAACCCATTGGCGGCGAGGTCCCAGTCGGGGATCGGGGTCATCTCGCCGAGCAGGTAGCCGCGGGCGCGGGGGTCGCCGAACCACTCGATCGCGGCGCGGATGTCGAGGGCTCGGGCGGGATCGCGCTCGCCCATCAGGCAGAGGCCGGCGTAGTCGACGCAGATCACGTCGGTGCCAGCGAGGAAGAGGCGTGGGTGCTTGGGCGTCGGGTCGGCCATGAAGCCCATCAGGCCGTCGGCGGCGTTCTCGTAGCCGTCGATGATCCCGAAGTGCGGGGGGAAGTCGTGGAGCAACGCCATCATCACGGTCTGGAGATCGCTGAGGCGGCCGGTGAAGATGTGTTCGCCGAACTGAGGGACGACGGTGACGACGTTGCGGATCGTCAAGGCTCCGACGGTGTTGACGTGGGTCTTCAGCTTGGCGAACGAGATGCGGATGTTGGCGTCGCGCCAGCTCTGGCCGATCTCGTAGAGGCCCATGCCGCGGGTGAAGGCGTGGGGGACGAGCTCCTGCGAGAGATCGACGATGCGGTAGCGCTCCGGGCGATAGCCGACGTAGCGCGCGACGTTCTCGACCGAGCGATTGGCGTAGTGGGTCCCGTAGAGGTTCTGGGACTCGCAGAGGCGGATGTCGCGAAAGCCCAGCGCATAGAGCTCGTCGACCAGGCGCTCGACCAGGAAGGGCTCGGTGAAGGTGGATTTGTCGTCCCGGTGATAGGCCATCATCAGATCGGGCTTGATCGCGACGATGACCTCTTCCCGCGGCTTGCCGCTCTCGAGGGCGCGGCGCTCCATGTGCTCGGCGAAGTCGGCGATATCGAGCGTGCGGAGGAAAGTGGCGAGCTTCTCCGACATGTCGGCGCCCCGGGCGATGGTGACCGCGCCGCCGCGGCCCACCGGGTTCCCGATACCGTGCGACGCTGTCGCAGCGGCGCTGTCGCCGAGCAGGGCCACCGGGACGAGCCAGCCGTCGACGGCGGCGACCGCGGCGACGAGATCCTCCACTGTCTTGCCGCCTTTGAGCCCGTCGTCTTCGCTCAAGATCGAGGCGAGCGCGTCAAAGACATTGCCGTGCATCTCCTCGTCGCGGCGCATGCGATCGAGCTCGATCGCGAAGCCGCGCGGCAGCTCGATGCAGGGCGCCTCGCCCCGCTCGGCCATCGCCAGGACCTCGTCGTTGAGCTCGCGCATGCGACCGAAGGAGATGGCGGCGCTCCACTCGGCGTCGGCGTTGAAGCGGAAGTAGTCGGCGAGGCTCTTGTGGGCGAGGTTGGGTTTGACTTCGTCGGGGATTTTCCCGGCGAGGCGCCCGGCGGCCTCGATCAGCGAGGCCAGGCTGCGCTGGCCGGGGGCGTCCGACCACTGGTTGAGCTGCTGGACCGAGACGACCCAGCCGGCCATTCCGCCTTGCATGCTCTGCCCCATCGCGTCGATCTGGAGCGCGAGGTTTTCCTGCTGATCGAGGAGGCCAATCAGGTAGCGAGCGTGCATGTTCTCGTCGAGCCAGATCTGGCCGACAGCGCGGGTGAGGATCGCGCGAGCCTCGGCGGGGAGCGCCGTTCGCGCCATGCGCTCGCCGAGGCGCTGGGTGTCGAACCCCACCGCGACCACGCGCTCGCGCTGGAGGGCGACGAGCATGTGCTCCAGCAGCTCACGGTCGGGGCGCCCAGGGTTCCTCGCCCGGCGCTCCTCGATCTCGGCGCGGATCGCCTTGGTAAGGATATCCATGACTCAGCGCCCCGTCCGCGGCAGGGCGACCAGGCGGGGGCGCTCGCCGTCGAAGCCTTCGGCGCGAAAGCGCAGGGCGGGATCGCTGTAGGTGCTCACCGTGAGGACGCCGTCGGGCGCGAGCGCGAGATCGGAGTGCGCCGAGGGGATCCGGGTGGTGCTGATGACCTTGCCGTCGGATCGACGCACGATGAAGAGGGCGTCGGGCTCGGCGGTGAAGCCGTAGCCGGTGATCAGGTAGCGACCGGCAACGAGGAAGGTGGCGTTGGAGACGAGGGGCCGAGTCCGCCACAGGAGCGTCTTGGTGAGGGGCTCGACGGCGACGAGCGAGGAGCACTGGCCCTGGGCTTCCCTGGAGTACGACTGGCACGCTTCGTTGAAGTAGAGGACCCCGTCGGCATAGCGCAGGTCCTGGACCTCGAGGTGGTCTTTACGGGACAGGAAAGGATCGAGCAGGAAGAGCCAGCGCGTCTTGCCCGAGCACTCGAACAGGGCCGCTCCAAAAGAGCAATTGACGGCGCCGCTGAGGGAGCAGCTCGAGGCGCCGTAGGAGTCGCGGTAGAGGCCGACGAAGCCGTCAGGCGCCTGATCGAGGAGGAAGAGCTCGCGGGTGCCGCCCTGGAGGAGGACAAAGGGCGGGACGTCCCGCCCGACCCAGATGTGCTCGCTGCCGCGGGTGAGCGGCCCTTCGACGTGGGTGCGCATGCGGGTCGGGATGGTGCGCGTAGGGGCGCGCGGGGGCGAGGCGACGCGGAGATCCCCGGCGGTCCGCGTCGGCGGCGGAGGCGCGTAGGCGCAATTGCCGGCGACCGTGAGAGGCATCGGCGCGGCGGGCGGAGGCTCCACGGGCGGCGACGGCTCCGCAGGCGGCGGATCGGGCGCGGCGACCGCGAGCGGCGGCACCTCCAGGGAGACCGGGACGACCGGGGCCTCCTGGGAGACGGGTACGCCGCGCGGAGGCGCGGAAGCGCAGGCGCTCGCGAGGGCGACGCCGAGCGGCGCGAAGAGAAGGCGAAAGCGGGACGCCACGGGGACCATGAGGGCGAGGCTATCTCATGATCCGGGGAGGCGGGACCCTCTGCGCTCCAGAGGATCCCGCGCCGGCGCGAGGAGGCCCCGGCGAGCCGGGGCGACCCGGCTCAGAGCTGGCAGGGTTGGACGCAGTCGGTGTACTGCTTCACTTGCTCGTTGGTCGGGGGCACGGACGGGTTGGCGACGAGGAGGCTGCAGTCGGCCGCGACGTAGCATGCTGATATGCACGTCAGCTGGGCCGCGGCCGCGTCCGTGCACTGCGCCATGCCGCCGCCCGTGGTGGTGATGTTCCCCACTTCACCGCCGCAGCCCGTGTACTTGGCCGCGAGGAGGTCCGTGGCCCGCTCGCAGGCGTCCTTGCCAAGCACGTTGATCGTCTTCGAGCACGCCGAGAGCGCGGTCTGCGCCGCTTCGCACCCGTCGAAGTCCGCCCGGTCCCCTTTGCAGCTCACGTGCTCGCTGGCGCAGCTGACAAAGTCGTCGAACTGGCTCGCACAGCCGGCGGCGGCGGCGTCGTCCGAGGCCTTGTCGCCCTCGACTTCACAGGTCTCGAGGTCGTTGCTGGTGCAGCGCTGGCAGGCGCAGATGTCCCCGCAGAGCGACGCGGTCGAGACACCACCGCAGCCGGCCGACGTCGCGGCGCCCGCGGCGAGCGCGAGGGTGATGATCGCCGCAACAAAGCTAAAGCTCTTCTTCATCTGAAAGATCCCTTTGAAAGTGAAAGCCTGGACACTCCTAACAGGATCGGAGCGAGCAGGGCAAGGATCTGCAGCGCGGGGGCGACGCGCGGCTCGCCGCTCTTCGCCCCCGGCTTGTGACTTCAGAGCGCCGCGCGCACAGGCTCGGGCGGGGCTGCAACGACGATCGAATCCGGCTCCAGCTTCCGCGCCAGCAGCCCGGCGAGGCCGGCGCCGAGCAAGGGAGCGAGCCAGAACATCCAGAGCTGCGCCAGGGCCCAACCGCCGACGAAGAGCGCAGGACCGGTCGAGCGGGCGGGGTTGACCGAGAGGTTGTCCACCGGGATCCCGACGAGGTGGATCAACGTCAAGCAGAGGCCGATGGCGATCCCGGCAAAGTTCTTCAGTCCTCGCCTCGCGGTCACCCCGAGGATCACGACGAGGAAGAAGAAGGACATCACGACCTCCAGCAAGAGTACGCCCGAGGCCCCGTAGCCACCGGGCGAGTGCTCGCCGAAGCCGTTGGCGCCGAGGCCGCCCATCGAGGCCGAGTAGCCGGTCGCGCTCGACTGGGCGAGGGCGAGGATGACGGCCGAGGCCAGGATCCCTCCGAGGAGCTGGGCCAGCACATACGGAAGGACGTCCCGCCAGGGAAAGCGCCCTCCCACGGCGAGCCCGAAGGTCACCGCCGGGTTGAGGTGCGCGCCCGAGATGTGGCCGATCGCGTAGACCATCGTCAACACGCTCAGGCCAAAGGCGAGGGCGACCCCGGCCGCTCCGACCTTGTTGCCCGCGAGGACAGCGCTCCCGACGCCGCCGAGCACCAGCCAGAATGTACCGATCAGCTCGGCGATTGCCTTTCTTCCCATTGACATGATCCCCCTCCTCCGCCCGTCAGCGCCTGAAGTCGTCCGGGCGGAGCTCCTGGCCCCACCTGGTTCATTGCCGGAAACGTTGTGCGCCGCGCTCGCACGTCCAGCGCAGTCGCCGACTTCAGCCAGCTCAGCGGGTGAGGCGCAGGCGGACCAGGTGACGGAGGTAGTCGATATAGAGTCGCCAGGTGACTTTACTCTCGCCCTCGGAGCGCTCGCGGAACACATAGCCGATCTCGACGATCGACCCGATTTTCCCGCGGCCGATCACCTCGATCAGGATCTTGTAGCCGAGCGGGCTCATCGTTCGGCCGCCGATGGCCGCGCGGCGGACCATGAAGTAACCGCTCATCGGATCGGAGACGCGGCCGAGGACGCCGGGGAGGAGCATCAGCCCGAGGAGCTGCGCGCCGCGAGAGAGGACGCGTCGGCTCAGGCTCCAGGTGCTGACGCCGCCGCCCCCGGTGTGGCGGCTGGCGACGGTGAGATCGGCGCCGCGCTCGATCTCTTTCCAGAGCTCCAGGGTGATCTCGGGGGGATGCTGGAGGTCGGCGTCGATGACGGCGAGCACCTCGCCGCGGGCGATCTGCCAGCCGCGGATGACGGCGCTGGAGAGCCCCCGCTCCTGCTCGCGCCGCATCACCCGCAGCGCGGGGTACTGCGCGGTGAGCGACCGGGCGATCTCCCAGGTCCGATCCGGGCTGTCGTCGTCGACGACGATGAGCTCGTAGTCGCCGCGCAAGGGGCCTTCGAGGAGCTCGGTCAGGTGCCGGATCATCTCCGCGATGTTCTTGCTCTCGTTGTAGGTGGGAACGATGAGCGAGAGCCGCACTCGCCGCGCCTCGGCCTCCGGCATCACCGCGGTGATCGGGACCTCGAGCGGCCCGGTGGGCACGGGCACGAGCGCGCTCGGCGACGCTGTCTCCCCTCGCGTCTGATCCTGCTCCGCCACCGGCATCTTCAACAACCCGACGCTCCCGGACCGCCCGGCGCCGTACCCCTAGAGCACCGAACAGGTTGAAATGCCCAGATTTCAACGCAAAGGCGCGGAGACGCAAAGGCGCAAAAAATCGGATTTCTTTTTTTTGCGTCCCTGCGTCTCTGCGCCTTTGCGTTAAAATCCGGCTCTTTTCGGTCCATTTCAACCCGTTCGGTGCTCTAGACGGGAACACCGGGGCACGCAACGGCGGAGGCCCCGGGATCGATCTCCGCCGCCCGACGCGAGGCCTTCCGTTGCGCAGTGCGGCGCACTATCGTGGCGCCCCCCGATGTCCGCCCCCACCGCGCCGACGACGCTCCGCAGCTTGTTCGCCCTCGATCTTCTCGATAACCGTTACCCGGCGCTCCACGGCCTCCGCGTCCTCGCCATCGTCACGGTGGTGCAGTTCCACATCACCTGGATCTTCTTCGGCGAGCAGAGCATCTGGCTCGATCGAGGCTTCGTCGACGCGTCGCTGACGATCTTCTTCGGCATGGATCTCTTCTTCATGCTGAGCGGGTTCCTGATCGGATCGATCCTGCTGCGGTCGCTCCAGCTCGAGGGGACGCAGAACATCCGGCGCTTCTACCTGCGGCGGATCTTCCGGACGTTCCCGTCGTATTACATCGTCCTCACCTTCCTCGCGCTGGTGACGACGTTGACGGTCTCGCAGCGGCACAACCTCAAATACGAGTACCTCTACGTCACCAACTTCCTCCCGCTCGGGCGGACCGACGCGATCATGTTCTGGGGCTGGTCGCTCGGCCTCGAGGAGCAGTTCTACCTCACGGTCCCGGCGCTCTTCTTCGTGCTCCACCGCCTCCGCAACGATCGGGCGCGGATCACGCTGCTGGTGCTGCTGTGGGCCTCGGGGATCGCGATCCGGCTCTTCATCTACCTGCGCCACGGGCCGTGGACGGACCTCGGCCTCTACAGCGCGCTCTACTTCCGCACCCACACGCGCTTCGACACCATCGCGGCGGGCATCCTCCTCGCGTTCGTGCAGAACCGTTACGGCGACGCGATCGGGCTCTGGCTCAAGCACCCGCGCCACCGCGCCCTGCTCGCGCTGCCCTCGCTCGCGTGCCTGTGGCTGCTGCTCCGCCCGTCGATGTTCGGCCCCGAGCACGTGCAGCTCGTCCACGTCTTCGCCTGGGGCACGGTGACGACGGTGATGTACTTCGGCGCGCTGCTGCTGCTTCTCCACGGCGAGGGGTGGATCCACCGCGGGCTCTCGGCTCCGATCTTTCGCCGCCTGGCGACGCTCGGGTACGGCGTCTACCTCGTGCACATCCCGCTCTGCGATCACGTGATCGTGCCGGCGGCGCGGGCGCTTCAGGCGCGGCATGTGTCGATGCTGCTGGTGTGGCCGGCGGCGCTGATCGCGCTGATGGGGGGCTCGTTCCTCGTCGGGTACATGATGCACGTGCTGATCGAGAAGCCGTCGATGAAGCTGCGTCAGATGGTCGCGAGCTGAGAGCTCACGGATCGAACGGCATCCCGAAGCCCTGCTTCGGCGGGATGGCTTCGGGGAAGCCGTCGAAGCGCTCCGTCATCCACGTGAGCGGGGCGTCCTCGAGATCACGATCGAACTGAAAGCGCACGCTGCGGGGGCCGTCCTTGCCGAGCTCGAGGACCGTGGCGCGGAGGCCGGGCACGTTGAAGACGTCGCCCACCGCGAGCTTGTCGCTCACGTTCCGGAAGAGGTTGCCCGGGCCGGCGGGGAAGAGGCTCTGGTCCGCGGGCACGATGATGTCGAGCGTGCGCGGGCCGCGACGGAGCGCGAGCGCGTGGCCGGTCTGCGCGAGGATGCGCCACCGCGCCGGGAGCTTTCCATCGTGCGCGAGCGCGAACGGGAGGAAGAAGGCGCCGCTGATCCCGCGCAGGACCACGACCTCGGCCCTCGACGAATCAACGAGGCGCGCTTCGAGCTCCGCGGTGTGCTCGGCGAAGTCCACCGCGGTCTGCCGGAAATGCCGGCCCACGAGGAACGAGGTGAACGGCCCGTGGACGAGGTGGAGGAAGCCGAGCAGGAGCGCGACGAGCCCGGTGAGCTCGGCCTGGCCGCGGCGCTCCTCGATCACGCGGTGAAACCAGGCGCGATCGAGGATCAGCGCCACGATCGGCGCGGTCCCGAGGAGGCCGGCGCCGAGGAGGCGCGGCGAGGGCACGACCGCGAGCACCGGCCCGAGCGCGAAGACCGATCCGAGGAGCAACCACAGCGCGGCGCGGCGCGGGGCTTCGTCGAGCTCCGCGAGCGTGCGCCGCAGCGGGAGGACGAGGAGGGCGATGAAGGCGACGGCGCCCAGCGCGAGCGCCCACGCGGGCGTGGAGGAGTTGAGCGTCTCGGTGTCGAGCGAGAGCCAGGCGTCGGCGAGCAGCGTCACGAGGCGGCGCGGGGCGGTGCGCAGGAACGAGGCGGGCTCGCGGAAAGGATCCGAGTAGAACCCCGAGCCGACGGCGCCGAAGTGACGCGCCGATCGCGCGTAGAGGTAGGCCGCCGTGGGGACGGCGAAGGCGAGGAGGCCGGTAGCGCGCCGCAGGATCGTCTCGCGACGACGAACGATCTCGAACGCGAGGACGAAGCCGCCGAACGAGAGCCCGTACTCGCCGCCGAGGAGCGAGAGGCCGAAGAGCGCCGCGGCGAGGGCGCCCTCGAACGGCACGCGCGCCTCGCGCCACTGCGCGTAAGCCGTGAGGCCGAGGGCGCCGAAGGTGAGCGAGACCAGCGCCTCGCGGTTCGCGAGCCACGCGAGCGGGAGGGCGTGGCAAGGCGCGAGCGCGAAGATCACCGTCGCCATCAGCGCGACCCGCGGGGAGAACTGGCGGCGAAAGAGCGCGCGCACCGCGAGGGTCGCCGCCGCCCACCAGGCGAACGAGTGGAGGTGCAACGGGAAGGGAGCGTTGCCGAAGAGGCGGTGATCAGCCCAGAGGAGCGCGCTGGAGAGCGGGCGGAAGAAGCGGATCACCAGCTTTGGGTGCGACCACCAGGGGAGCATCCCGCGATCGATCAGGACCGCGCGGTCCGCGTCGTTGACGAAATTGTACAGATCGAACGGGCCGCGAGGCGCGGGGAAGGTGCCGTCGATCATCGACGCGTGGAGGTAGTCGTCGAGGAGGAACGGCGAGCGGAGCGCCGGCAGGTAAATCAGGGCCCCGACCACGAAGAGGAGCCCGAGGGCCAGCGCCCCGCGGCGGCCGGCGAGCGGCCCCGGCCTCGTCGAAGGAGCGGTCGTGTTGGCCGGTTCGGCCTCGGCATGCACAGTCAACGTGGAATCTCCCGCTGCGGACGGTAGCGGAAGCGGTCGCGGAGCTGTCGGGCTCATTCGTGAGAGGCCTCGGAAGGGGATTGTAGAAAGCCCGGTACTCACGTAGCCTCAACACAATCCTGTGAAGTACGCCAGCATCAAGGTTCTCGTTCTCGTCCTCGCGTCCGGCGGCTTGATCGCAGCCTGCGCGAGCGGCTCGGATACCCCCGACTTCGGCAGCGGCGCGACAGTGGGCCCGGCGGGCCCCGGCCCGACGTCCGGCGGCGGGAACAGTGGAATCGGCGGGAACGGAGGCGCTGGGGGCAACAGCAGCGTCACCGGCAGCGGTGGAAACGGCGGCGGTGACAGCACCGGCACTGTCCCGCCGACCGACGGCGGGACGTCGTGCATTCCCAAGTGCAACGCCGACTCGGATTGCGAGAACAGCTGTCCTGCTACCCAGACGGGCAGCAACTGCTGCGATGCCGACACCGGCCTCTGCTACGTGGCCTCCACGCCGATGTGTCCCCTGCCCCCGACCGACGGTGGCGTGGTGATGCCGCCCTACTGAGCTTCGTGCTCGCAGCGCGGTGACACTGTCGCCGTAACGAACGTGACCGCCGGATCACCGGCGCGTCTCTCTTACTCTCCTTCTCCTCCTCCAGCATTGTCGATGCCTTCGCGTGATCAGGATGCCTGATCGCGACGGCGATGAAGCGCTCGAATAGGCCGTTTCGCCCGGGCGTTCGTCGAGCCCATGTCTTCTCCCGGCGATCTCCGCCTCTCTCGTCGCCTCTTCACCGGAGCGGCTCTGAGCTTCCTCGCGGGGTGCGCGCGCGCTCCGCGATCGCAGCCGGCAGCCCCTTTCGTTCCAGCGCAGACCGCCGTGCTCGATGCGCCTCTCTCGCCTGGCGAGACGCCGACGCCGACGCCTTTTGTCGAGGCTCGCACCGAGAGCGACTTTCCGCTCTTCGCGGCGCATCCGCGGCTCGGCGAGGCGATCGCGCGGGCGCCGCTGGGCCTCTTCCCGACGCCGATCGAGAGGGCCGCGGCGCTCGGGCAACGCCTTGGGATCGGGGCGCTTTATGTGAAGCGCGACGACGTCAGCGGAGCGGTGTACGGCGGCGGTAAGACCCGCAAGCTCGAGCTCTTTCTCGGTGAGGCGCGGCGCGGCGGACACTCGACCGTCATCACCTTCGGCGCGGCCGGCTCGCACCACGCGGTGGCGACGGCGATCCACGCGTCCGCGCTGGGAATGAAGGCGCATTTGATGCTGCTCCCCCAGCCGAACGACGAGCTCGTGCGCGAGGCGCTCCTCGCGGATCTCCGCTTCGGCGCGACGATCCGCCTCGCTCGTGGGCTCGCGGGCGCGGAGGCCGCGGCGCGGCGGCAGCTCCTCGCCGCGGGCGATCGGCGCGAGCCGTACGTGATCCCGGTGGGCGGATCCTCGCCTCTCGGCAACGTCGCCTTCGTCAACGCGGCCTTCGAGCTCGGGCGCGACGTCGAACAAGGCCGCTTGCCCGAGCCGGACGTGGTCTACCTGGCGATGGGGACGATGGGCAGCGCCGCCGGCCTCGCGCTCGGCTTCGCCGCGCTCGGCATGAAGACGCGGATCGTCGCGGTCCGCACGTCGAGCCCGGGCACCTCGAGCGCGCCCCGGCTCCGGGCCATGCTCGCCGAGACGGGCGAGTACCTGCGCGCCCTCGATCCCTCGTTCCCCGCCGTCGATCCCGACCGGTGCGCGATCACCCTCGCGGGCAAACAGCTCGGCGCCGGCTACGGGTTACCGACGAAGAGAGGGCTGGCCGCGATCGCGATCGCCCGCGAGCTCGCGGACCTTACGCTGGAGCCGACGTACACCGGCAAGGCGCTCGCGGCGCTGATCGACGACGCCCCTGCGCTCGCGGGGCAGGTGGTGCTGTTCTGGAGCTCGCACAGCTCGCGCACGCTCGATGTCGCCTCGGTGGATCCGCGCGATCTGCCCGCCGAGCTGCAAGGCTATTTCAGGCCGCTTCGAGCTTGGCCTTCGGCACCAGCGCCGGCACGATCCGTTGCTTCTTCTTCGAGAAGCGGTGGAGCGCCAGGTAGATGACCGGCGTGGTGTAGAGCGTGAGCATCTGCGAGATGATCAGGCCGCCGACGATGGCGATGCCGAGCGGGCGGCGCAGCTCCGCGCCCATCCCCTGCCCCAGCGAAAGCGGCAGGCCGCCCAGCAGCGCCGCCAGCGTCGTCATCAAGATCGGGCGGAAGCGCAGCAAGCAGGCCTCGCGGATCGCTTCGAGCGGGCCGAGGCCGCGATCGCGCTCTGCCTCGAGGGCGAAGTCGATCATCATGATCGCGTTCTTCTTCACGATCCCGATCAGGAGGATGATCCCGATCAGGGCGATGATGCTGAAATCGGTGCCGGAGATCAGCAGCGCCAGCAGCGCGCCGACGCCCGCCGAGGGCAGCGTCGAGAGGATCGTGATCGGGTGGATCAGGCTCTCGTAGAGCACGCCGAGGACGATGTAGACGGTGAGCAGCGCCGCGAAGATCAGCATCGGCTGGCTGGCGAGCGAGTCGTTGAAGGCCTGCGCGGTGCCCTGGAACTCGGCGTGGACGGCCTTCGGTAAGCCGATGCGCTGCTCGGCGAGGTGGACGGCGTCGACGGCCTGGCCGAGCGAGATGTTGGTCGCGGTGTTGAACGAGAGCGTCACCGCGGGGAACTGCCCCTGGTGGGTGATCGAGAGCGGCGCGACCCCGAGCGCGAACTTCGTGAAGGCGGAGAGCGGGACCTGCGCGCCGGCCTTCGAGCGCACGAAGATCTGATCGAGCGAGTCGGGGTTCCGGGCGAGCTCGGGCTTGATCTCCAGGACCACCCGGTACTGGTTGAGCTCGGTGAACGTGGTGGCGATCTGGCGCTGGCCGAAGGCGTCGTAGAGGGCATCGTCGATGGCCTGCGGGGAGACGCCGAGGCGCGCGGCGGTGTCGCGATCGATGCTGAGGTTGAGCTGGAGGCCGCCGGTCTGGAGATCGCTGGCGACGTCCTTGAGCTCGGGCAGCTTCTTCAGCGCGTCGAGCATGCGCGGCGCCCAGGCGCGGAGCTCGTCGAGGTTCGCGTCCTCGAGCGTGTACTGGTACTGCGTCCGCGAGGCGCGGCCGCCGATGCGCACGTCCTGCGCCGACTGGAGGTAGAGCACCGCGCCGGGCACCTGGGCGATCTTGGGGCGGAGGCGGGCGATGATCTCGTCGGCGCTCGATTTGCGCTCGGCGAGCGGCTTGAGCGCCACGAACATCGTCCCGGTGTTGCCGGTCCCGCCGGGGCCGCCGCCGATGAACGAGATCATGTGCGCGACGCCGGGATCGGACCGGACGATGGCGTTCATCGCCTGCTGGCGCTCGCGCATGGTGCTGAAGGAGACGTCCTGCGCGGCCTCGGTGAAGCCGGTGAGGAACGCGGTGTCCTGCTGCGGGAAGAGGCCCTTGGGGATGATCACGAAGAGCGCGACGGTGATCCCCAGCGTGCCGAAGGTGACCGCGAGGGTGAGGCCGCGGTGGCGGAGGACCCAGCCGAGCCCGCGCGCGTAGAGGCCGAGCACGGCCTCGAAGCCGCGCTCGGAGAGCTTGTAGAGGCGGCCGCGCTCCCCGGGCGGCTCGTGCTTCAAGAGCTGCGAGCACATCATCGGCGTGAGCGTGAGCGACACCAGCGCGGAGACGGCGATGGCCACGCTGAGGGTGACGGCGAACTCGCGGAAGAGGCGGCCGATGATCCCGCCCATGAGCAGGATCGGGATGAACACCGCGAGCAGCGAGACGGTGATCGAGACGATGGTGAAGCCGATCTGCTTGGCGCCCTTGAGGGCCGCTTCGAGCGGCGGATCGCCGGCCTCGAGGTAGCGGGTGACGTTCTCGGTGACGACGATGGCGTCGTCGACGACGAAGCCGGTGGAGATCGTCAGCGCCATCAGCGAGAGGTTGTCGAGGCTGTAGTCGAGCAGGTACATCACGCCGAACGTCGCCACGAGCGAGATCGGGACGGCGACGCTGGGGATCAGGGTGGCGCGGCCGCTGCGCAGGAAGAGGAAGACGACGAGGACGACGAGGACGACGCTGATGACGAGGCTCTCCTCGACGTCGCGGACCGAGGCGCGGATGGTCTGGGATCGATCGAGGGCGACGCTGATCTTCACCGCCGGCGAGATCGATTTGCTCAACGACGGCAGCAGCGCCTCGATCCGCTGGATGGTGGAGAGGATGTTCGCCCCGGGCTGGCGGCGGATGATCATCAGCACCGCGCGATCCTTGTCGGCCCAGGCGGCGACGCGGTTGTTCTCGACGTCGTCGCTGACGCGGGCGACGTCGCCGAGGCGGAGCGCGGCGCCGTCGCGGTAGGAGATGATCACCTTGCGGTAGGCGTCGGCGCCGAAGATCTGATCGTTGGCGGCGAGCGCCGTCGACTGCGCGGCGCCGCCGATCCGGCCCTTGGGGAGGTTCACCGTCGTCTGGCTCAGCGCGGCGCGGACATCCTCGAGGCCGAGGCCGGTGCCGGCGAGGGCGGCGGGATCGACGTCGACGCGGACGGCGGGCTGCTGGCCGCCGCCGACGAAGACCTGCCCGACGCCCTCGACCTGGGCGACCCGCTGAGCGAGCACGCTGTTGGCGGTGTCGAAGATCTGCGCGAGCGGGAGCGTCTCCGAGGTGAGCGAGAGGATCAGGATCGGCGTGTCGGCCGGGTTGACCTTACGGTAGTTGGGGCGCGACGGGAGGTTCTGCGGGAGCTCGCCGCCCGCGGCGTTGATCGCCGCCTGCACGTCGCGCGCGGCGGCCTCGACGTCGCGATCGAGATCGAACTGCATCGTCAGCGTGGTCGAGCCGACGCCGCTGACCGAGGTGATCTCAGTGACCCCGGCGATGCGACCGAAGCGGCGCTCGAGCGGGGTGGCCACCGCCGACGCCATCGTCTCGGGGCTGGCGCCGGGCAGCGCCGCGGAGACCGAGATGGTCGGGAAATCCACGCGCGGGAGCGGGGCCACGGGGAGGCGAAAGTACGCGGCGAGCCCGGCGATCAAGATCGCCGCCGCGAGCAGCGACGTCGCGATCGGGCGGCGGATGAAGGGCTCGGAGAACGTCATCCCTGGTGCCCGCGCGCGGGCTCTAAGGGGAGCGCGGCCGAGGCCTTGCGGTGCCGGAACCGATCGCCGAGGCGGACCATGTAGAGGTAGATCACCGGCGTGGTGTAGAGCGTGAGCATCTGCGAGATGATCAGGCCGCCGACGATGGCGATGCCGAGCGGGCGGCGCAGCTCCGCGCCCGTCCCCTGCCCCAGCGAAAGCGGCAGGCCGCCCAGCAGCGCCGCCAGCGTCGTCATCATGATCGGGCGGAAGCGCAGCAGGCAGGCTTCGCGGATCGCCTCGAGCGGCGTCATGCCCTGATCGCGCTCCGCCTCGAGGGCGAAGTCGATCATCATGATCGCGTTCTTCTTCACGATCCCGATCAGGAGGATGATCCCGATCAGGGCGATGATGCTGAGCTCGCTCCCGCAAATGATCAGCGCCAGCAGCGCGCCGACGCCCGCCGAGGGCAGCGTCGAGAGGATCGTGATCGGGTGGATGTAGCTCTCGTAGAGCACGCCGAGGACGATGTAGACGACGAGCAACGCCGCGAGGATCAGCACCGGCTCGCTCGCGAGCGAGTCGCTGAAGGCCTGGGCCGTGCCCTGGAACGCGGCGCGCACCGTAGGCGGCATGTCGATGCGCGCCTCGGCGCGGTGCACGGCGTCGACGGCTTGCCCGAGCGAGACGCCGGGCGCGGTGTTGAACGAGAGCGTCACCGCGGGGAACTGCCCCTGGTGGGTGATCGACAGCGGCGCGAGCACGCGCGAGAACGTGGTGAAGGCCGAGAGCGGGACCTGATCGCCGGACTGCGATCGCACCCGGATCAGCTGGAGCGCGTCGGGGCTATCGGCGAGCTCGGGCTTGATCTCGAGGATGACGCGGTAGAGGTTGAGCTGGCTGAAGATCGTCGAGATCTGCCGCTGGCCGAAGGCGTCGTAGAGCGTGTCGTCGATGGCCTGCGGGGCGACGCCGAGGCGCGCGGCGGTGTCGCGGTCGATGGTCAGGCTCATCTGGAGGCCGCCGGTCTGCTGATCGCCGGCGGCGTCGGTGAGCTCGGGGAGCTTCTTGAGCTCGTCGAGCACGCGCGGCGCCCAGACGCGGAGCTCGGCCGCGTCGGCGTCCTCGAGCGTGTACTGGAACTGGGTCCGGCTGGCGCGGCTGTCGATCTGCAGGTCCTGCACGGCCTGGAGGTAGACGGTGATCCCCGA
>Ga0209181_10001920_pt1 | contig 34811 bp, 34 predicted proteins | sample MAT05_FD_187208 | JGI IMG/M metagenome (GOLD analysis project Ga0209181, IMG submission 187208) | Freshwater microbial communities from Lake Fryxell liftoff mats and glacier meltwater in Antarctica - MAT-05 (SPAdes) (version 2) | ecosystem: Environmental > Aquatic > Freshwater > Ice > Liftoff... | reverse complement strand
CGCTGTTATAGAGTTACAATAGCCTACAGTCCGTTGGCACGGACGTAGCAATAGGGGTGGTAAGCATGTCCACTCTCGCTCGCCAAACCTCCGAAAGTCGCCCGCAACCCAACGCGGTCTACAAGTTGGTGGTCCGTTCGGCGGAGGAGGCGGTTCGGACAATCCGCGCGCAACTCGGAGAACACGCGAAAGTTCTTTCCGTGCGTCAGCTTCCCGGCCAGGGCCTGGCGGGACTGTTCGGACGCCCCCGGCTCGAAGTGATCGCGCAGATCGGTTCGGCGGATACGGGCAGCGCGGCGATCGCTCTGGCCGAGGAGAACCGGGTCACGTCAGCGTCGTCTTCGGTATCCGGGTCCGAGACACTGGAGCGTGCCGCGGCCACCGACCGCAGCTTCTCGGCTCAGGCCACCCTTTCCCGTTCGGGTGCAGTGCGCGGCGAAACCCGTTCCCGGGTCGATTTCGCGGCAACCAAACTCCCCGATCTGCTCCGTCGCTCCGGTTTTTCCGAGTCGCTGGTCGCCCGTCTCCAGGCGACACCCTCGTTCGCCACGGACACCGCCGGCCCGCTGCATCGCGCGCTGGCCGATTTCGGTCAGGCGCTCCGCTCCACCTCGACGGCTCGTCCGGTTCGCCCTCTTCCTTCCCGCGTCGCGTTTCTCGGCACCTCCGGTTCCGGTCGGACCACCGCTCTCTGCAAATGGCTCGCGCGCGGCGTTTTCGTCCAAGGCCGCACGGGACGGGTGGTGAAGGCGGAGTTCGACCGCCCGAATCCGACAGAAGGCCTCGGCGTGTTTTGCGAAGCGCTCGGATTGACCCTCGATCACTATGTCGCCGGCGAAGCCCAGGTGCAGACGTTGGCGAATGTCGCCGCGGAACAGTTCCTTTACGTCGACCTCCCTGCCTTGTCGCTTGGGGCCGCGGCGGAAAATGCCGCCCTCGTCCAGTTTCTCGCGACCGAACGCATCGACGGCCGCGTGCTGGTGCTGAATGCGCTCTACGATGTCGCCACGCTGCGTGCCGCCTACGCCGCCGGTCGCGATGCGGGCGCAACCCACCTCGTTTTCACCCATCTCGACGAACTCGGGCACTGGGGGAAACTCTGGGATTTCCTGATCGATGGCGAGCTCACGCCGCTGTTCCTCGCCACGGGCGCCAGCCTGACCGGCGATTTCGAAGAAGATGCGGTGGGCGCCGTTCTGCGTAAAACCCTGCCGGGCTCCTGATCGGTCTCGCCATGAAATTCGTTTTCCTCGCCGGCGGTTTCGCCGGATTCGCTCTCGCCACCGTCGCCGGATTCTCCGCCGACCGTGCACCGGACCTCATTCTGCGCGACGCCGCGCTGGCCTGCCTCGGGGGCGCACTGCTCTTCCGGTGGTTCTGGTCCGTCGTCCTCAAAGTTCTCGGTGAGGCCGTCGCTCTGAAACGGGCCGCGGACGATTCCGCCGCCGTCAGTCATGCCGCGGCCCATGCCGTTCCGGTTTCCCCGGCCGCTCCCGCGAAGACGCGCTAAGCCGCCCTTTCTTTTCTCCACACGCCACTCTGCACTCACACTCAGTTCCTGATCGTTCGCTCCTATGAAACAACACGCCGCTGTCGCTTATGCCCAACCCGCCGCCGCCGCTGCCACCGCCTGGCGGGCCTATCAAAACCCAACGGGGGCGATCGACGAAAAAGCCCTGATCGAGCGTTATCTGCCGCTCGTACGAAATGTCGTCGATCGCATCAAAATCAATCTTCCGGCGCACGTCGACGTCGACGATCTCTACAGCGTGGGCGTGATGGGGCTGATTGCCGCCGTCAAAAAATACGATCCCGAGCAGGGACATACCTTCGCCGGCTATGCGAGCATGCGTATCCGCGGTTCCGTTCTCGACGAGCTGCGCCGCCTCGACTGGTGCCCGCGTCGCGCCCGCGCCAAGGCCAAGAAGCTCAAGGAGTCGATCAACGAGCTCGAGCAGAAGCTCGGACGCGCCGCCAGCGAGGAGGAGGTTCGCCTCCATCTCGGACTGACGCCCAAGGAATATGCGAAGTGGATGGAGGAAGCCCGCCCCGTCTGTTTCGTAGCGATCGACCAGAGCACCGAGAACGATGACAGCGACGGCACGTCCCTTCACGAATTGATCGCCGACGAGAACGATGTCTCCATCCGCGATCGGATGGAAAAGGAAGAACTGATGCAGCTCATGGCTCAGCGGATCTCGGAGCTCCCCGAGATTCCGAAGAAAATTATCGCGATGTACTACCACCAGAACATGCGCCTCGCGGAAATCGCCGCGGTCTTTCACCTCACCGAATCCCGGATTTGTCAGATCCACGCCCAGACCGTCCTCGGACTGCGTGCCTACTTGAAGCGGGTGCGCGATAAATGAGGGGACGGATTCCGTCGAATTGCTCGTTTGCCTCGTACCGCCCCTTCTTTCCCTGCGGTGTCCCTATCGGACATCGTAGCACGATTTCGGGAATCTTGAGGGCGTTTCTTCGTTTCTTTAGGGAAACGATCGACCCGTTCAAGGGGTGGGGCCGAGGGAGGACTAAAGAGTCCTCCCCAGTGGGCCGTTAGAGACCGCAAGAGACATGCTCATCCTGATCGGAGTTTTCATCGTTATTGGATCGACCATCGGCGGCTTTATGCTTGCCGGCGGAAATCCGGTGGTGCTTTTGCACTTATCCGAGTTCGTCGTCATCCTTGGCGTGGCCTTGGGGGTGCTCGTGATCGCGAGCCCTGCCCACGTGATGATCGAGATCATCCACAAAACGCAAAAAGCCGCTTTCGGCAAAAGCGCCGGCAAAGCCGAGTATTTCGATCTGCTGAAGATGCTGTACGAAATTTTTATGGTCGGACGGAGAAACGGGCTGATCGCCCTGGAAGAACACGTGATGACCCCGGCCCAGAGCGGAATCTTCAAAAAGTACCCAAACTTTACCGCGAACAAAGAGCGGATGGAGTTCCTCCTCAACGGCATCAAGCCGGTGATCGACGGGAAGATTAAGCCCGATCAGCTGGAGGATCTAATGTCGGCGGAACTCAATGCGAAGGCCGAGGAGAACGATCATCCTGTTCATCTGCTGCAGATGGTCGGGGACTCGCTTCCCGCCATCGGAATTGTCGCCGCTGTCTTGGGCATCATCAATACGATGGGCGCCATCGCCGAAGGCCCCGAAGCCGTCGGCGAGAAAGTAGCCGCCGCGCTCACGGGAACGCTCCTGGGAATTTTCGTGGCCTACGGCTTCGTGCTGCCGCTGGCCAATCGGATCAAGTTCATGAATCAGGCTGACAGCCAGTACCTCCGCTGCATCCTCGTAGCGGTGGCGAGTTTCGCCAAGGGACTGGCCCCGCTCACGGCCGTCGAAATCGCCCGGCGCTCGCTGGACAGCTCGGTGCAGCCGGGCGGCGAAGAGTTGGAAACCACCTTGAAGGGCATGCCCAGCGGACGCTGAGTCCCGGGTACGTTTAACGGACGCGATCATGGCAAAAGGTGGCGCATGGAAGGTGGCGTACGCGGATTTCGTCACCGCGATGATGGCCTTGTTCATGGTCCTGTGGATTTCTTCCCAGGACAAAGAAGTCCTCGTCGCCACATCCCGCTACTTCCAGCAGCCGTTCAATTCGCCGCTCACCGCCAGTTCCGGCATACTTAACCTCGACGGCAAAGTCGCCTCCGAAAAATCGGCGAAGTCCAGCGAATCCGAAGACTCCACCCAAGGGGGCAAGCCTCAGACCGACGCTCGCGCGGTCGACCTGCAGTTTCTCAATTCGCTGGCCAAGGATTTTTACCGGCTCCTTCACATGGAAGAGGATTTGAAGGACAAGCCGATCGATATCCAGGTGACGAGCGACGGACTGCGGATCACCCTGTTCGACCGTGCGACCCGGCCGCTCTTTGTCGGAAGTACGGCCGAGTTCACCGAGTGGGGCCGCTTCGTAATCCAAAGCCTGGCTTGGATGATCGACCGACAAAAATTCATGGTGATGATCGACGGGCACACGCGCAAGGGGTTGACGCTGACCAAGGCGGACTACGGCGCCTGGGAACTCTCCGCAGATCGCGCCAATGCCGCACGGCGCGCGCTTACGTACTACGCGGTCGATCCTGCCTTGATCAGCCGAGTCACCGGCTTTGCCGACACCCATCCCGTGCCCTACGAGAAACCGGAGTCGGAGACCAATCAACGCGTGACGCTCAGTCTTTCTGCCGGACGCCGCGATCCAAAGGCGAAAGACGGCAAGCCGACCGAGCCGCCGGCCAAGGACACCAAGGGCAAGGAGCTGCTTCCGAAGGAGGCGTCGACCAAAGAGTCCGCTGCCAAGAAGGACGCCATGGCCTCAACGTCTCCCCGTCGATGAAACCCTTTTTAAGCGGACGCACCTCCGTCGGCAATGTCGCGCTTCGCCCGGCCGCGAGCGGATCCGGCGACGAATCCCTGGCCGGCGTTCGACCCGTCGAAGGCCGCGGCTCGAAGCAAAGCGCCGCCGGCGACGCGCACGAGCACGGTCCGACCGTCGAGTGCATCAAGCAGGGCGACAAAGTCGTCAAAATGATCGTCACCTGCGCCTGCGGCGAGCGGATCGAGATCGAGTGTCTGTATCCGGCAGCCGGATAGACGCCTCCCGTGGAGGGCCTCGCTCCGTCGAGGCCGGGCTTGCGCGCGCACCGCGCGCTGCCAATGCCGCTCGCCCACAAACCGCCGGTTGGCCGAGGGTGAGCATTTAGAAGCGATCCCATCGGAAGAAACTCATGCGAAGACGCGAAGACCGGAAGGGTGGGAATCAAGAGTCGGTCAAAGGTTGCGTCCAAGATGGTTTGAGGACAGATCGAACGACGCATCCCTTCGCGTCTTCGCGTGAGACGATCCGACCTCCGACTCCTTTATTCTAAATTCTAAATTCCAAATTTTCTCCGCGAGACCGACCCTGGGCCGCTGACGCCTGATCCCCGCAACCCGAGCTCTGCGCCCTCTGCGGCCTCCTGTTAAAAACAGATCGATCTGCCGACGTACCCAACCCTTCCGATCGTCTGCGAACATCGGCGTAATCTGCGGACACCACCTGCCGAGCGAAAAGAAGAGGTGTCGGCGGCCAGCTCAGACAACCGATCGTCAGCCTCCCATAAAAACCGCGACCACAAACCCCTCGCAATTTTTCACAGGAGCACGCGGAGATCGGAAGAGGTCAGCGGTCGGGACGAGGAAAGTTTGGCAGTCTGACCCTATTTATCCGCAGATCTCGCAGCTGTCAGAAACGATTTCCCAATCGAGATTCCTCCGACCAGCTGCGAAAATCGTCGAAATCTGCGGACACTTCCTGCTGGGATCCGAAGCAAATTAGACTCGCCCGAATTGCCTTCGCCGCTTCGCGTGAGCCATTCCGAGATCGCGAAACAGCCTGGACATCGAGGCCCCCAACGAAGTGTGAAACGGAGCATACACGGGGAGGCGGCAAAAGCTGCCGTCGAGCTTGAAACTTGTCGTGTTGAGGTAATTGGAGCACCGGCAAGTTTTTCAAATATCCTATAAATAACGAGTTATGTACATGGCACTCGCATTGCTATGTGGGGCTCGTCAATGAACATCGGACTCTACCAAAGTGCTGCCTCACTTTCCGCTCTCGAGCGGTGGCAGGATGCCGTGACACAAAACATCACGTCGAGCCAAGTTTCCGGTTTCAAAAAGCGGACGGTTAACTTCTCCACGGTGACGGCGGGCGAGCTACACACCGATCCGAAGGGCAAGGCGGGCGACGGAACAGGGCAGCAGATGTATTTCCCGCGCGCATCCTACGGCATCAATTTTGGTCTGGGAGAAACCCAGCCCACCCGCCGCGAACTCGACGTGGCTCTCCAGTCCGACGGATTTTTCGAGGTGCAGCTGGAAGATGGTCGCCGTGGCTACACCCGCGCCGGCGAACTCCGGCTCCGGCCCGACCGTACGCTCGTCACGTCCCAGGACGTTCCTATTATGAGCGACTCGGGAAGCCCGATCCAGCTTCTGCCGACGGGCGGAGTGGTCGTCGTCGGTGGCGACGGGACGATTCGTCAGGGCGATGCCGCCGTGGGAAAGATAAAGGTCGTTAAATTTGCCGACAATTCTCAGCTCAGGCCTCTTTCCGCCGGTGTTTTTATCAATAGCGGCGCGCCGCCCGAAGCGATGGACCGTCCTGAAATTCTCCAGGGATACCTCGAGGCGAGCAATATCACCCCGCTGCGCGAAATGGTCGACTTGGTGAACATAGCCCGTGCGTACGAGGCGAACCAGAAACTCATTCAAAGCCGGGACGATACCATGGCGAAGACCCTCGAGTCGCTCGGCTGATCGCGAACCTCCACTTTAAACCGACATGAACCTCTCGCTCTACAGTGCCGCCACCGGCATGGAAGCCCAGCAGCTGAACCTCAACACGATCGCCAATAATCTCGCGAACGTGAACACGCCGGGCTTCAAGCGCAGCAAGATCGAGTTCCAGGATCTCCTCTACCAGCGCCCGCGCGGCGTCGGTACCGAAAGCGGCGGCGGCAACCTGGTCCCGACCGGCGTCGAAATCGGCAACGGTTCGCGGGTGGCAGCCACATCCAAGGTGTTCACCCAGGGCCAGGTCAATGCCACGGGCGAAAAACTCGATGTGGCCATTCAAGGCGACGGCTTTTTCGAGGTACAGCGGCCGGATGGCACGATCGCCTACACCCGCGACGGTTCCTTCAAGCTTTCTCCGAGCGGGCAGGTGACGACTAACGACGGTCATCCCATTCTCAGCGGATTTCAGCCGATCGCGCCGGGGGCCACGGCGGTAAATATCGCGGACAACGGCGAAGTCACGATCCAGAGCGCCACGGGTAACCAGACGTTTCGTCTCACGATGACGCGTTTTGCCAACCCTTCCGGTCTACGCAGTCTCGGCGGCAATCTCTACGAAGAGTCCGCGGCGAGCGGAACCCCCGAAAGCGGCCAGCCGGGCGAAGCGGGTTACGGCAATGTGCTCCAAGGCTACATCGAAACGTCGAACGTGAACATCGTCGAAGAGATGGTCAATTTGATCGTCGCCCAGCGCGCCTACGAAATAAACAGCAAGTCGATTCAAACCTCGGACGAAATGCTGCAAAGCGTCGCCCAGATGAAGCGTTAAGCCGATCGCCGCCGCCATGAAGCTCCGTTCGCTCTCCTCCTTTCTGATTTCCTTTTCGCTCCTCGCGCTGCCGGTGTGGACGCCGGCGCGGGCGGAGGACGATGCTTCTCCGGTCGATGCCCTTCGGGCCCACTTGTTGGCGAAGGTGGCCGGCGATCTCTCCGCGCACTACAGCGTCGAAGGCGACCTGCAGCTCGATCTTTTGCGGCCGTGGGCGCTCCCCGTCGCGGCAAACGGCGCCGTCGGCGGGATGACCGAGTGGTCCGTGAAGCTGCTCGAATATCCCAATGCGCTTTCCTCCTCCCTGCTCCTGCGCGTCCGTTTGACCGGTCCGGGTCGCTTCGTTCGCGAGGACACCCTGCAATGCCGCGGACAACTCTGGCGCGACGCCTGGGTCGTGCAGACGCCTGCCGATCGCGGTGCGTTCTTCGATCCCGCCGGCTGCGATGTGCGGCGGATCGATGCCTTTCGCGATCGCGAGGCGGTTCCCGCTTCGTTCGCCAACACGACCGATTGGTCGTACCTGCGTCCCGTTCCTGCCGGCCGCCTCCTGATGTGGAGAGACTTGGCCCGCCGTGCCCTCGTCCGCAAGGGCTCGGTGATCGAAGTGGCGGCCGTCGACGGTCCGCTTCAGATCACGCTGAAAGCGCTGGCCATGCAGGATGGCGGCAAGGGCGAGACCGTGCGGGTGCGCAATCTCGAATCGCGTCGCGAATTTGCCGCTCTGGTCGTTTCCGAAAACCGGGCGCAAGTGCGCTTCTGATCGAATTTTCCCACAATGCTCCGTCCTCTTTTTCGCACAGGTCTCTTCTTGGCCGCCACGGTCGGCGTCGCCGCCGAATCGCTTTGGACTGCCCCGGGCAGCGGCGAACGCGCGATGTTTTCCGACCGCAAGGCTTCACGGATCGGCGACATCCTCACGGTCGTCGTTCAGGAATCCGCGGCCACGCAGTCGTCCCAAAGCAAGAAAACCAATTCCGCGGCCAACGTCGACGCGAGCGTCGAACAGTTTCTCTTTCCCGCCGCGATCAGTCGCCTCGGCACGCACAAGGGTGCGCTTCCCTCGATCAAGCTGGGCGGTTCGAACGACTTCAACGGAGGAGGCGAGGTCAACAACACGCAAAGCCTCAACGCCCGTGCCGCCGTCCTCGTCACCGATGTGCTGCCCAACGGCAACCTGGTCATTCAGGGTGTGCGTCGGGTGGTTTCCGGTGGGGAGACGCAGCATGTGATTCTGCACGGCATCGTCCGGAGCGACGACATCACCAGCGGCAATACGGTGGCTTCGAGCAATGTCGCCGACGCCCGCGTCGAATTTATCAACGAGGGAAGCCTGACGGACGCGCAAAAGAAGGGCTGGCTGACCAAGCTCTACGAAAAACTGCGCCCGTATTGAGTGCCGCCGACCGCTTTCGTTTTCACCCACGTTCCCCGCTCTTCCTGCAATGACCTTTTTCCATTCCCTTCCGCCTCGGCCCTGTGGCCGCCTGGGAAGAGCGTTTGCCGTTTCGTTCCTTTCCTTCCTCGGCCTCGCCGGCGCGGTGCACGCCTCCCGCGTGAAGGACCTCACGCTGATCGGCGGAGGCCGCGAGAATCAGCTGGCTGGATACGGCTTGGTCATCGGTTTGGCCGGCGACGGCGACTCGAATTCCGCCTCCACGCTCCGGTCCGTCGCCAATACGCTGCAGCGCTTCGGCATCACGGTGGATCCCACCCAGGTCAAATCGAAGAACGCCGCCGCGGTCATGATCACCGCGGATATCAGCGCTTTTCTTAAGAACGGCTCCCGCATCGACGTGACGGTGGCCTCGCTCGGCGACGCCAAGACCCTCCAGGGCGGTATCCTCCTGCAAACTCCCTTGCTCGGTGCGGACGGCCGCGTTTACGCGGTCGCTCAAGGCGCCATCGCCATCGGCGGTTTTCTCGGCGGTTCCGGCGGAGCCGGCGGTGCCACCGTGCAGAAGAATCACCCGACGGTCGGTTTGATCAGCAACGGTGCGATCGTCGAGCGTGAGATTCCCGCGCGTTTCGTGACCGACAACGCGATCTCGCTTCAGTTGCACAATCCGGATTTTACCTCGGCCGCTCGCATGGCCGACGCCATCAATGCGGTTTATCCCAGCGCCGCGGCGGCACGGGACGCGGCCAGCGTAGAAGTTCGTCTCCCCGAAATTTACCGCGGTCGCGAAGTGGCTTTCCTCGCCGATCTGGGCCAAATCGAAGTCACTCCGGACACCCTCGCTCGCATCGTCATCAACGAGCGCACCGGCACCATCGTGGCCACGTCCACGGTGCGCCTCTCGCAGGTTGCGATCAGCCTGGGATCTCTCACGATCACGGTTTCTTCCAACGTCGGCGTTTCTCAGCCGAACTCTTTCAACGACTCCGGCCAGACCGTCGCGGTGCCCAGCACGCAAACCTCGGTGGACGAGGTCAAGGGCGGTTTCACGATCGTCGACGAAACGCCCTCGATCGAACGCCTCACGTCCGCACTGAACGCCCTCGGCGTCTCGACGCGCGAAATGATGGCGATTTTCCAGAGTCTGAAACGCTCGGGCGCTTTGCAGGCCGAGCTCGTCATCAACTGACCGCATTTCCACCGCACTCCGCATGAGCATTTCCGCAGTCTCCGCTCCACACGCCGGTGCCGCCGCCTTGAACAAAGTGCTGGACGTTTCCTCCGCCACGGCCAAGACCGAGGCGACCGGCAAGGGACGCAAGGATGCGCCGGGCGATATTAAGCGCGCGGCGTCCCAATTCGAGGCGATCATTCTTCGCCAGCTCCTTACGCCCACGATCGAACCGATCATGAACGGCGGAATGGGCGGGGCCGGCGGCACCGGTGGCGGCGTCTATGGATACATGCTCACCGACGTGCTCGCCGATTCGCTCAGCAAGGGCGGGGGACTGGGTCTCACGCAAATGCTTTCCCGCCAGCTCACCCCCCGCGGTCTGCCGCCGGTCGAAGCCGTCGCAACGCCACCCGTCGCGGCCGATGCCGCCAACTCCTAATTTTTACTACCATGTCATCCTCCTGGGAAACCATCGCCGATCGCCTGCGCAACGAGCTGCAGGGGTACGGCGGTTTACTCGCTCTTTTCGAAGAGCAGCAAACCAATCTCTTCCGTCGCAACCCCGACGCGGTCCTCGAACTCGCCCACACGATCGAAACGCAAGCGCGCGCCACGGCCGAGCAGCGGCTATCGCGCGAGCAGGCCGTGCGTGAAATCGCCGAGAGCGCCGGGTATGCCCCCGACGCTCCTTTGCGCGAACTCCTGTCGCTCTTTCCTGCGCACGTCCAGCCGATGCTCGACGCCTTGGTCGACGAGATCAACCGGCTCATTCACCGGGTGCGTCGCGGTGCGCGGCAGAACCAGCTGCTCCTCGCGAAAGCGGTGGAGATGCGGCAGGAAATGTTGCTCGCACTTCGTCCCGCCGCCTTCGTCAAAACCTATTCGCCGCGCGGGCAAGTCAGCGTCGCCACCGGCGACGCCGCGTGGCAGGCCGCAGGTTGAGTTCGCCGCAAACGTTCGTCCGATCTTTTTTTCTCACGTCATGGCCGGCCTTTTCGGTTCCCTCTCCAACAGCGTCAAAGCCCTCACTGCCCAGTCGCGCGCCGTCGAAACGGCGGGACGCAATCTGGCCAACGTGAATAACCCGAACTACGCGCGTCAGCGGGTGGTCTTCGGCGATCGCGGGACGGTTCAGACGACGATGGGACCTCAGTCGCTCGGCATCGAGGCCCGGATGGTGGAACAGCTTCGCGATCGCATGCTCGATCAGCAGACGACGCGGGAAATTTCTCTCACCGCGTCGATCGAGACGCGGCAGGCCTCCCTCGAAAAAGCCCAGGCCGCGCTCGGTCAGTCGATCAGTCGCGCCCAGGACTCCGGTGCAACCAATTCGTCCAGCGGCGGCCAGGGCATATCCGAGTCGCTCACGGACTTCTTTACGGCCTTTCAGAGTTTCGCGGCTCGTCCCACCGATACCGGCGAGCGTCAGACGCTCCTGCAGAAAGCGGAGATCCTCGCCGACCGCGTTCGGATCACGGACGGGCGTCTCGGTCAGCTCCAGACCGATTTGACCGACGGGATAAACGAGGATGTCGCCAGCGTTAACCGGACGCTGACGACGATCGCCGGGCTCAACGGCCAGATTGGCCGTCTGGAGATGAATTATCCGGGAGCCGCCGTCGATCTGCGCGATCAGCGGCAGGCTCTCCTCGAAGAACTGGCGACCAAGATGTCGTTCGAAACCCGCGCCTCGGCCGGGTCTCCCGGCCAGATCGAAGTCTTTACCCTGGACGGCTTGGGCGGCGAAATCCGTTTGCTCGATCGGGCCGTCGTCAGCGGCCCCGTCACGTTCGCGGGCTCGACTCTTTCCGCAGGTACTCCCGCCACGACGGTTGCGCTCACGGGTGGCTCGATCGGGGGGGCACGCGAAATACGCGATGTCGCCGTGCAGGACTTGCGCGATCGAATCGATGCTTTGGCAAGCCAGATGGTCGGGTCGGTCAACCTCGCCTACAATCCGACCGGTGCAACCGGAAACTTCTTCCTGGCGAGCGGGACCGCCGCTGCTTCGATCGCGCTGGTCTCGGGTCTGACGTCCACGACGCTCAAGGCGTCCGACGGCGGGCCGGCCGGCGACAATACGATCGCGGCAGCCGTGGCGATGCTCGCATCGCAGATCTTTTCCGTGGTGGGCGGCGACGACATCGACGGCACTTTCACCCAGTTTTTCACCAAGGCGGTGACCGATCTTGGACAGGAACTCTCGAGCACCAACTCCCGGTTGGCCGACCAGCAGAGCATCGAAAACATCGTTCGCGGACAACGCGATGCCGTCAGCGGCGTCTCGATGGACGAAGAAATGGCCGACCTCTTGAAGTACCAGCGATCCTATCAGGCCTCCTCCCGCGTGATTACGGTCATCGACGAATTGCTCGACACACTGATCAACCGAACCGCGGTGTAATCGCGCCGACGTCGACGCTCCCTTTCAATTTTTTCTACTTTTTCCCATGCGCGTTCCCACCAACAGTGCTTCCGAAAGCGTCATCACCCAGATTCAGAAGCTCGCCTCCCGCCAGGCGCAGTTGCAGAACCAACTGGCGACCAATCAGCGTATCTTTCTACCGAGCGACGATCCCGCTGCGGCCGGCCGCGTGCTCATCATGGAGAACGAGCGTGCGCAACTGAAACAATACGAACGCAATGCCGGCACCGCGCTGGAAATTTCCCAAGCCTCCTTCGCGGGTTTGAAGGGATTGAAGGACATCTCGGATCGCGCCGGCGAAATCGCCACCTTGGGCTCCGGTACCGCCAGCCCCGATGCCCTTCGGGCCTATGGGGCCGAAGTAGATCAGTTGCTGGAACAGGCATTTCAAACCGGTAATTCCAAATTTCGGAACGATTACCTCTTCGCGGGCACCGAGATCGACGCGGCCCCGCTCACCGCCACACGGAACGTCGCTGGCCAGATCACGGCCGCGACTTATGTGGGGAATAGCGCCCAGGGCTCCGTCCAAGTGTCGGAGTCTGCCTCGATCGCCCCGGGGACCACGGGTACCACCAATACCGGTATCCGCGACATGATCAACCGCCTGGTTGCCTTACGCGACGCACTGGCGAGTGCGGACGCGAACGCGGTCACCGCCACCCGCCCTTCTCTGGAAAGCACCGAGGATCTGCTGGTCAATTCGATCAGCGAGCACGGCGCGATTCAGCTCCGCATCGAGATCAATCAGGCGCAACAGCAGGCCCGCGGCGACAATTTGGACAGCCTTGTCTCGTACGAAGTGGACGCGGACATGCCCGAGACGGTGGTTCGGCTGAGTCAGACCTCGACCGCTTACGAAGCGGCCCTCTCTTCTGCGACCAAGATCCTCCAGATGTCGCTTTTGGACTATCTTCGTTAAACCCACGATTCTCTCGCTCGACGTGAGGTTTCCTTTCGATTCATTCTCGCATTCATGAAAGTCAGTACCGAAGCCGCCACGCTGCCGGAGTCCCCGCCCCAGCACATCCGCCTCCCTGAAGGGTTGGTCGGATTTCCCGAACACACCGGATTCGAGCTGCTCTACAATCCGGAGCAACTGCCCTTTCGGTGGCTGCGCCTCCTTGGTGCCGAGCCGATCGATTTCGTGGTCATCGAACCCGGTGGGATTGTTCCGGATTACGAGGTGGAGCTGTTCGACGAGGACGCTGCCTTCCTAGGAATTTCCGACGCGGCGGATGCGCTTGTGCTCAACATCGTGGCGGTCAGCCGTTCGACGCCGCCGACGGCGACGGTCAATCTGGTGGGCCCGGTGATCGTCAATCGACGCACGGGCGTCGCGAAGCAGGTCGTGGTCGCCAACCACAGCCGATACAGCGCACGGCATCCTTTGGTCACCGCAGTCTAACGCCACCCCCCACCATGCTTGTCCTGACAAGAAAAGTGAACGAGGCGATCGTGATTGGCGGCAACATCGAGATCCGGATTACCCGGATCGATGGCGACACCGTAAAGATCGGGATCGCCGCGCCCCGGGAGGTCCCGATTTTCCGCAAGGAAGTGCTGACCGATATCGCCGCTTCGAACAAGGCGGCTGCCGTTTCGGCCGCAGCCACTGCGTTGCCGAAGCTCGCTCTCCCCAAACTGCCGCCGGTGGCTCCCAAAATACCCCCCGTCGCCTGATTCCCGTTTGCGCGTCGATCCCGGCGCGCGTTTTTCCAACTTACATATCCGATGAGTCCTACCTCCTTCAGTATCACGTCGAACTCCCTCGCCAACGGTTTGGGCCGCACCCAGGAATTTTTAGGTCGCTCGATTGCGCGGCTGAGTTCCGGGGAACGTATCTTGCAACCGTCCGACGATCCCCAGGGTTTGGGAACGCTGGAGAAACTGGATTCGCAGGCCCGCCGCAATCAGGCGGCGTCGACCAACGTGCAGAATGCGATTTCCCATGTGCAGGCGACCGACGGGATGATTGCGACGATCGGAAACGCGCTGACCCGCCTTTCCGAGTTGGCCACCCGTGCCAAGGATCCGCTGCAAAGCCCGGAAGACGTCGCTCTCTACCAGGAGGAGTTTCAATCCGTTTTACAGCAATTGCGCGACACGGTGGGTGGGACTACCGCTGAGATCGGCGGCTCCTCCGATGTTTCGGATCCGATCGGGGTATTCAATGGCCGTCAGTTGTTCGGCGGCGGCGGCGGCTTGATTGTCAATGTCGGTCCGCTCCCGGAGCAAACGGTCACGCTGCCCGCGTCCGATTTCCGATCCGGTGCGCTCGCCGCGCTGATCACCCAGGATGCGAGCGGGGAGTTTCTTCTGAGGGTCGACGATCAATCGGCAGTCTCCGCCCTCGGTGGCGCCATCGATCACGTCGCATCCGAACGCGCCGAGATCGGTGCCGTTCAGAGCCGCTTTGTGCTTCTGTCGCAAACCTTGACCGTCGAGGGTGAAAATCTGGGTGCGGCGGTTTCTCGGATACGCGACGCAGATGTTGCCACGGAGACGACCCAGCTGACCAAACTCAAGCTTCTCGGCGAAATGGGCACGGCGATGTTGACCCAGGCGAACCAGTCCCCGAAATCCGTTCTCCGACTCCTCGAGGGCTAAACGGATCGTCCGGGGTCCTCGGCAACGATCCCGAAGGGAATCCTCACTCCGACGTGGCGGGTAATTGCCAGACAACTGGCTTAAGGCCGGCCTCGTGGAGATGACGGTTGATCTCGGAGAAGCATCGGCACCCCATGAACAGCCGTGCAGAGAGCGGCGAGGGATGCGCGCACGCCACTATCCGGTGCCGCGTTGGCTCTATCAGAGTCGCCTTGGCTTTGGCGGCGTTTCCCCAGAGCACAAAGACCACTCGCTCGGATTTGGCAGCGACCCGTTCGACGATGCGATCGGTGAAACGTTCCCAGCCTTTCATCCGGTGGGAGTTGGCTTCGCCGGCCCGCACGGTCATCACGGTATTCAAGAGCAAAATACCCTGCCGGGCCCATGACCGCAGATTGCCGTGACCGGGGGGGCTGAAGCCAACGTCTGCGGAGAGTTCCTTAAAGATGTTGCGCAGGGAGCGTGGCACCGGTCGCCCCGGTTGGACGGAAAAGCAAAGACCGTGGGCATCCCCGGGCGTCGGGTAGGGATCCTGGCCAAGGAGAAGCACTTTCACCTCCTCCAAGGGGCAGAGTTCCAGCGCCGCAAAAATCTCGCTTGGAGCAGGGAGGAGATGCTTCCCGGCGGAGACTTCCGCTGCGAGGAATGCATCCAACGCGCGATAATAAGGCTGTTCCGCTTCCGTCTGCAGCGCGGTTCTCCAGGACGTGGGAATCGGGGGAAGCATGGGCAGGTCGGTATGCGCGATCGTGGAAAAGAACGGGGCTGCGACGAGGACGGGTGGAGGCACATTGGGTCTGCCAGGCGCGCGGTGTAAAGCGTCCCTTACCTTTAGAGAAGAATTCCACTGGCGGCGGCGACCGCGGCTTAGATCGAGTCGCGGTCGCGGCTCTCGAGTTTTCGACGATAAGTGGAACTGCCTATCAGTCGCATTTACCTAAAATTTTACCTGCGTGGGCCTCCAGCCACGCCGATGTATTTCACGGCTCCACGTGTCATTCCTCCCTCAATCGACCGATGAAAAACCCTTTTTCGATCCTCTTTCTCGTCTCGGCTCTGCTGTTGGGCTTCTCCACTTCATCTTTGCGCGGTCAGGATGCGAATGGCATCTACTCCAAAGTCGACGAGTCGCCGATCCCGGTGAAAACGCCGCCTCCGAAGTATCCGGATGCGCTGCGTCGTGACGGTATTTCGGGAGTGGTCGCGGTTGCGGTGGTCATCGACGAGACCGGCGGCGTCATCGATGCGACCGTTTCGAAGTCCTCGCATATGGCATTCGAGCGTCCTTCGCTCGATGCGCTCAAGTCCTGGAAATTCAAGCCTGCTCGCGTCGCCGGCAACGCGGTCAAGGTGCGGGTGACCGTTCCCATGCGGTTCAATGTTCAGGACTAAGCCGTTTCTTCGCTGTCCTCCCTCCTTTTTACCACGTGAACGGCTCATCCCTCACCATCGGACGCAAAATTACCCTTGGCTTTGCCTTGGTCTTCTCCCTCTTCGCAGCGGTTTCGACCACCTCGTACTTTTCGTTGGGGAGCGCTGGCGAAGGCATGGCGCAGTTCTCCGCAAGCACCGTGGAGGTCAATGCGGCCACGAACCTGGAAACGGCGATGTATGCGCTCTGTCTGGGAGCGAATCGGTTTCTCGCGTCCGGACGGGTGGGAGACGTCGAATATTACGAGACCGCGCAAAAAACCTTGGATAGGTCGGTCGCCGTGGCGCTGCGTGCGATCGCCGAACCCGCTCGCGCGCGGGACATTGTTGCGGCAAAAACGCTCCTCGCCGAATACGATGTGGCGTTGGTCAAGGTCGTCGAGCTGCTCAAGCAGCGGGATCGAATCGTGGCGACCTCGCTGTCCCCCCGGGCTTTGGAAATCGATTCTTCCCTGAAAAGCATGCTGGAATCCACTCGGAAGAGCGGCGATCAGAATGCCTCGTTCAAGACCTCTACGGCGCTGCAGAATTATTTTGAAGGGATGGCGGCGGCGAATTCCTTTTTTGCAAGTCGGAGCGAAGCGGACGCCGCGAAAGTGCGCAGTGCTTTCGCGGCGATGGACGAGCAGATTCAATCTCTCGTTAGAGACCTCATGGAAGCCGAGGCACTCGATGCCAGTCTCGCGGATCCGGTTCGGCAAAAGCTGCTCTCGGCGATCGTCGAACAAGGGCAAGCGTATCTCGTCGCGTTTGAAAGCACAGTGACACTGTCGAGTCAGCGCAACCGCCTCGTTGCGGGCGAACTCGAACGGCTGGCACCGCTCTTTACGCAAAAGGTCGTCGACGTTCGCTCACTGTTGCGGAAGGCACAGGACGAACTCGGACAAGAGACCATGCGCCGGCAGGGCCGTCACGAGTGGTTGGTCCTGGTGTTCTCCGTCGTCGGAATCGTCGGCGGTCTCGCCGGAGCCTATTTGATTATTCGCAGTGTCAATGGCCCTATTCAACGTCTCACGCTGCGGCTGAGCGCCGGTGCGTCGCACACTGCAACCGCTTCCGCCCAAGTGACGTCGGCGAGTCAGACGTTGGCGGAGGGATCTTCGCGCCAGGCGGGTGCCCTCGAAGAAAGCAGCGCCTCACTCGAGGAAATGGCCGGGATGACGCGCCGTAATGCCGAGAATGCCCAAGCCGCGAAACAGCTGGCCAACCAGACGCGCCAGGCCGCGGATACCGGTACCGAAGACATGAAGGAGATGAAAGCCGCGATGCGCGCCATCCAGGCGTCGAGCGGAGAAATCTCCAAGATCATCAAGACAATCGACGAAATCGCCTTTCAAACCAATTTACTCGCGCTCAACGCCGCCGTCGAAGCCGCACGAGCCGGCGAAGCCGGTCTCGGTTTTGCCGTGGTGGCGGACGAGGTACGTTCGCTCGCTCAACGATCGGTACAGGCGGCAAGGGAAACCGCGCAGAAAATTTCCGACGCGACTGCCAAAAGCGAGCAGGGCGCGAAGATCAGCGAAAAGGTGGCCAAGAGTCTGGATGAAATCACCGACAAAGCCCGACGCGTGGATGCGCTCATCGCCGAAATCGCGGTGGCTTCTCGGGAACAGAGTCAGGGAATCGATCAGGTGACCGGCGCGGTCTCCGATATGGACAACGTGACGCAAGCCAATGCGGCAACGGCTCAGCAGACCTCGGCCGCCGCCGCGGAGCTCGATTCTCAAACTGCCAGCCTCAAATCGGTGATCGAGGAGTTGACCGCCATGGTCGATGGCAACAAGCGCGCAGCGGATGCTCCGAATAACCGGCGTGACGCGAAATCCACCCAGCCTGCCACGTCCGAGCCTTCCCCCTCGGTGAGTCATCGGCCGTTGTCACACCGAACGATTCCCTCCCGCGTGGTGAAGCCAAAATACGATAATCCGACCGCCGCGCCAAAATCTCCTCCGCGAGCCACTTCGGTTGCGGAAATGGGCAGTAAGGACGCCGAGCGTTTTTTTAAAGACGTTTGAGCGCAGACGTTGCTTCGCACTAGAATCCGGCATGGCGCAGCGAGGTCGCGCGGAGTGACGTCGTGGGGAAGGGCGAAACCACCGGGTTCAAAACGTCGCACTCAACTCGCGCAGACGTCCCGGCTCCAGGGTGAAGGTGCCGATCGCACTGCACTCGATCTGATCGTTTTTGTAGAGCCGCGCAGAGAGCGGGAGGGACGCTTCGTTGGATTCCCAACGCCATTTCCCGATGGAGACAAACTGGAGGGGAACTCCCTTTTCCCAGGTCAGGCCCGGACCGTTCCCGCGGAGAAAGAGTTTGTTGCCAATGCCGATATACGCGGTGACCAGGAGCCGGGTGGCGCCGTCAGCCGTGAGGGCTGCTGAAGAGGCCGCGTCCTCATCCTCAAAACTCAGATCTTCGTCCGTTGGAAACAGCTCATTCTGCGTCGACGCAGGCTTGGGCGAGGGGGCGCGAGCGGACGGGCGTGTCGGCATCACCGTTTCGGCGAATTCCGCCGACTCGGTTTCGGGGATCGGCGCGATGGCGGGAACTGCAGGCGTGTCGTCCTGCGCGACCGCTTCCATGGATTCGGCGGAGGAAACCTCTCCCGTGGCGGAGAGCGGACTCGCTTCGAGCGACGGTAGAGGCAAAGGTTCGAAGGACGAAGCCGTGTCGGCTACGGGGGAGACGTTCGCATCGGCGTGAGCTCGCAGCGGCGTCGCGTCGAGCGGTTCCAGCAACACCGGCGCCTCGAAGGACGCGCTCGTGTCCGCGGTGACGGAAATGTTTGCCGATTCGGTGCGCGCCTCGGGTGTTTCCGATTCGACCACGGGGAGCGGTGCCCTTTGCGGAGGGGCGTTCTCGGTGCTGGCGGCGCCTCGGGGTGTGCGGGTCTTTCTCTGCGGAGTCGCTACTGCCGAAGCAGCGGCCGCCGCGGCGGTGGCGGTTTCCGCCAGCTGTTTTTCCAGGCGGATGCTGGCAGCGGCCAGCAAGGCGAGCTTGTCATCGAGAGCCCTGCTGGCGGATTCGGTTTGCGCCATCCAGCGGCCCAGGAAAGCGGTACAGGTGAGATCGAACTCGGCCGACGCCCGGGCGAGAGAACTCTCGAGTGCGCTCGCAGCCTGTGTTTGTGCCGCTGCGGATGCGGCGGCCATTTCTGACCGGTGCTGGGCGAAGCGCGTGTCGATTTCCTTGAGCGCAGCCTCCGTCGCCTGGGCGACGCCGTCAGCGGTGCGGGTTGCAGCTTGTGCCGCGATCAGGGGAAGGGAACCGAAGGCAGCGGTGACCTGGCTGGCATGCGTTTGACTCAGCGTTTGCAGGCGATCGAGGTCCTTGGCGGTGCTCGCGAGTTGGTCGATCGCGCCGATGAGCCGATCGCTTTCCGCCGAGCGCAGGGTTTGCACTTCCTGTTCGAGCGCGTCGTCTCCCGTGGCGGAGATCTCGTTGAGCTGCGCTTTTAATTCGGCGATTTTTTCGTGGAGCTTTTGGGAAAGTGCTTCCAGCGCTTTGACACCGCGGGTGGCGGTCTCGCCAATTCCAGGAAGACTGGCGGCGGCAATGCCGATCTGTTCCGCAGACGTCGCCGTGCTCTGGGCGAGGGCTGCGATCTGATTTTGTCGCTCATTGAGCATTTCATCCGTCTTCTTCCCGTAGTCGGCGATAAAGGGGATCGCCAGAAAGACCGCTCCGAGCGCGACCAGCACAACGATCGCGATCAGGACACCGCCCGACGTGGGGTTGGGGGAGGTGAAAGCTAGGAACGTGGCTGCTCCGGTCAGCAGGACGTCGATGCCGATAAACAGGTATTTGGGTAGTCGAACCACCTCGGCAGAGAGAAACATAGACAAACGCGTGGTGAGTTAAGAGGCTTCAGTGGGTGGACTTCACAACGTGGAAGCCTCGCCCGAAATCTAGGTCAGCACGGATTTCGCCGCGGGGAAAGATTGGAGTTTAATTTGCGACGAAGCTGAGTACAGTCAGGCCAAGAGCCATGAACATTGCGCACTTTCTTCGCATCGAACGAGAAGCGGCGGGTGGGGGTTCGACCCACTACGTCGTTCACACGCACGATCCCAAGTTTTCGCTGGAGTTGACGCCGGATCGTGGGGCGCCGAACAAGATCGGGCGCGGCGTCATAAAGCGGGTCCACGTGCCTAACTCGTGGGCGGGCGACTATAATCGTTACGCCAAGTTCATCACCGAGGCGCAGGATTTCTTCACCAAATCCTTCGACGATCCCGTCGCCAAGTCCGAGACGCGTCGCTTCCAGGCGTAAGGGAGAGAACGCAGGCTGGCTCACGTTACTCCGAAACGTCGCACCATCCGTTCCCGCCATCGTTCCCACTCTATGGGATTGAGGTCGTTTTTCCGCTCTGGGGAAATTTGTCGATGGTCGATCATCCGGGCGAGCGACCATCCGTGCCGCGACCAGCGTTCGTCGAGCCACTCAAGCGCGCTCTTCATTTGAGCCTCGGTCAGGGGCGTAAGATAAGTGTCGCCCGCAAAGGCGCAACCGAGCAAAAAGTCGTTGCAGCGGGAACGCCCCTGAAAGTTCGAGGTGCCGGCGTGCCAGGCTATGCCGACATCGTCCACGAGCGTGCAGCGCGTGCCATCGGCATCGATGACGAGGTGATAACTCACTTCACTCGCTGGCGTGAGCATCCATTCCACCGTCTCGGAGAACGAAAGCACCGTGTGATGAAAGCACACTCCGCTGCGTTCGTGCGGCGTCGAAAACGCGGCGTTCGGCGAAGGACGGCGGGTGTGGGGAAACACGGAGATTCGGGCTGGTCCGGATGGGCGTGCGCTCGGCTTGAGCTAACGCGCGCGCCACGCGTAACCGAGGAGCGAGATGAGCATGCCGATGCGGATGGCGCACTCGAAAGTCAGCGTAACCAAAACCCAACGCAGTCGGCACATTCTGCGTATCGAGTACCCCAGAAACGATATCGCCAACATGCACATCACCTGCCCCTGGCCAAAACCGGAGGTGAGCATGCCGCCCATCCACACCCACGTCCCGACAATCCCCAAACTCCAGCCGAATGCGAGCGGTTCGGGCAACTCCTGTGTGCGAGGATCGATGCCGCGCTCGATTTGTTTCACGCCCAGCCGACGCTCCGCGACGATCATTTGAGCGAACTCGAAGAGCATCAATACAGGGGCGAAGACGATGAGAAACGGCGGCGACATCGACGTCGTTCAGCTTACCCTTCCGTCCGCGTTCGTCGAGTCGGCAATTCAATCGGCGATCGCGGCGGCATCGGCGCTGCGAGGGTCGCTCGCGCCTAGACGTGCGCCCGTTTTTGGGTCGATGAGGATCGTCTCGCCGTCACCCCAGCTCCGTGCGGAGGCCTCCGGATCGTTGGGGTAGAGTTTGCGGGCGGTGAGGGTGTGTCCTTTCGCCTCGAGCAAGGCGACGGAATCCTTGGACGTCAAAAATGGCTCGTAATCGATCGTGTCCGGTAGCCACTGGTGATGGAAACGCGGGGCGTCGACGGCCTGGGTGACACTCATCGCGTGGTCCACGACGTTCGTGACGATCAGAAGGGTCGTATTGATGATCGTCGGCCCGCCGGGTGTGCCGGTGGCGAGCACGGGTTTGCCGTCCTTCACGACGATCGTGGGTGTCATGGAGGACAGCGGACGCTTTCCTGGGACGATCGCGTTGGCTTCGCCCTGGATAAGCCCGTACATGTTCTTCGCGCCTATCTTGGAGGTGAAATCGTCCATCTCGTTGTTGAGCAGAAAGCCGGCACCCGCGACGGTGACGCCGTTGCCGAAAAGTCCGTTGAGGGTGTAGGTCGTGCTGACGACGTTTCCGTCCAGATCGACCACGGAATAATGTGTGGTCTCGTCGGATTCCTTTGCGGGCTCTGGAGAGGGGTGTGCGGACGGCGAGAACGCTGCGATCTTCATTCCTGCCGGTTTGCCCGCGGACAACCCCGCGCTGGGGGTCGCGCGGGCCGGGTCGAAAGTCTTCATTAGGCCGCGCGTGTACGCCGGTTCGAGCATCCCGGACGTGGGTACGGAAACGAAGTCGGGATCTCCGAGAAACTCCGCGCGATCGCGAAAAGCGCGTCGCATGACTTCGGCGAAGAGGTGAATTTTAGCGGCGGAATTGTGACCCAGCGAGGCCACGTCGTGGGGTTCGAGCATGGCGAGCATCTGCAACAAGGCGATTCCGCCCGAGCTCGGCGGTGGCATCGTGAGGATCTCATAGCCGCGATAGTAGCCTCGAAGCACGGGCCGTTCGACCGCGCGATAGCCGCGCAGGTCCTCGCGTCCGATGAGACCGCCGTTTCGCATCATGTCCTCGGCGATGAGGCGGGCGGTTTCGCCTTCGTAGAATTCGCGCGGGCCGCTTTTCTGCAGCCGCGCGAGCGTCTGGGCCAGTTCCGGTTGTTTCCAGGTTTCCCCGGCGGTGTAGAGGCGACCGTCGCGAAGGAAAATGCGTTTCGATTCGGGATACGGAGAAAGAAGTTTCTGGCTGGCGCGCAGGTCGCGGGCGAGACCGGGGGTAACGACAAATCCCTCCGCGGCGAGGCGACGTGCAGGCTCGATGGCCTCGGCCCAGGAGATTTTTCCCGAGCCGTATTTTTCCAACGCGAGCGCAAAGCCTGCGATGGTACCGGGAATCCCGGCTGCGAGGTAGCCTTCCGTCGAGAGGCCGACTGCGACATTGCCCCAGGCGTCCAAATACATGTCGCGAGTGGCCCGGGCCGGCGCTCGCTCGCGGTAGTCGAGAACGCTCGCGCGACCGTCGGCCAACCGGATGACCGTGAATCCACCGCCCCCGAGATTGCCGGCGCGGGGGTAGACAACGGCCAACGCCAGACCGGTCGCGACCGTGGCGTCCACCGCATTGCCTCCTTTGGCGAGAATCTCCACGCCTGCGCGCGAGGCCAGGACATGAGCCGAGGCGACCAAGCCGCGTTTGCTTTCGACGGGCTGGCGCTGCGCTTGGAGCGGGACGGGCAGTCCGCCGAGGAAGCCAAGCGCGGCAATGACCGAGACGGAGAAGGAAACGAAGCGCGTCAAGGTCATGGGCAACGGGATGGCGTTCGTTCGACTAACGCAAACGAGGACGCAGGGGGCCGGCATAAATTCTTCCGTCACTTTGCTCGCCGGGCAATGGTACGTGTTCGATCCGACCGACGGCATCGCTTCGGATAGGATTGTCGTCGTGGCGCGCGGGCGCGAAGCGGCCGATGCACCGGTGACGGCGATTTTCGGCCGGGTCGCCGGCCGCTCCGTGCGCGTGGAGTGCGCGGCGACAGTCCCGGCGCCAGAGGTCGGTCCTGGCGCCGGTGCGTTTGTCGGCTAGCTGGTCTTGAGCGTCGCTTCGGCGGCCGCGTCGTCGCTGGGATCGTCCGGAATGCGCATGCCGTAGAAGCTGCGGTAGACGAAAACCAGGGCGATCAGGCTGATGACGCTGCCGATCGTGTATTTCATGGCCTGATTCTCCATCGTTATGGCGATCTCCACCGCGAGCAGACCGAAGAGAGTCGTGAACTTGATCACGGGATTGAGCGAGACGGAAGAAGTATCCTTGAACGGATCCCCCACCGTGTCGCCCACGACCGTCGCCGCGTGGAGCGGCGTGTGCTTCTGCTTGAGCTCCACTTCGACGATCTTTTTGGCGTTGTCCCAGGCTCCGCCGGCGTTGGCCATGAAAAGCGCCTGGAAGAGTCCGAAGAAGGCTATCCCGATGAGGTATCCGATAAAGAAAAACGGATTGAAGAACGGCAGGGCCAGCGAGAAGCAGAAGATCACCACGAAGATGTTCACCATCCCCCGCTGTGCGTATTGCGTACAGATCCGCACCACCTCTTTCGACGCCTCGACCGAGGCGGCGGACGCGTCCAACTTCATGTTTTGCTTGATATAGACGACCGCGCGGTAGGCACCGGTGACGACGGCCTGAATGGATGCGCCGGTGAACCAATAGACGACCGCGCCTCCCATCAACAAACCCAGCAGCGGTTCCGGGTGGACCAACGAGAGCTTTTCGATCACGCCGCCAAAGGCTTGTTCGAGCATCAGGATGATGCCGAAGACCATCGTCGTGGCTCCCACGACCGCGGTGCCGATCAACACCGGTTTCGCGGTGGCCTTGAAAGTGTTTCCCGCCCCGTCGCCCTTTTCCAGTTGATACTTGGCGTTGGCGAAATCGGGAGTGAACCCGAATTTGGCTTTGATCTCCGCCGTGACGTTCGGGCGGTTTTCGATCTGCGAGAGCTCGTAGACCGATTGCGCGTTGTCGGTGACCGGCCCGAAACTGTCCACCGCTATCGTTACCGGACCCATCCCCAGAAATCCGAACGCCACCAGACCGAACGCAAAGATCGGCGCGGCGAATTGGAGCTGTGCGGGCATCATGCTCAGGACGCTGAGGTGCTGGGAAAAGTAATACGCGACCGCCATCAGGGCGAGAATCGTCAGACCCTTCCAGAAAGCCGAAAAGTTTCCCGCGACCAGACCGCTCAGGATATTGAGAGAGGCACCGCCCTGGCGAGACGAGGTGACGATCTCCTTGACGTGCCGGCTCTCGGTCGAGGTGAAGACCTTTGTGAATTCGGGTATGATCGCCCCGGCCGCCGTGCCCAGCGAAATGATCGTCGAGAGCACCCACCACAAACCCGGGTAGCCGGGAAGCGGGGCGAGCAGGAAGTAACTCGCCAGATAGGTCACGACGATCGAGACGATCGAGGTCAGCCAGACCAGATTGGTGAGAGGCTGTTCGAGATTGAAATCCTTCGACCCGCTGAAGAACAGACGGCTGGCGGCTTCGTTGAGCAGGTAGCTCACAAGCGAGGTGATCACCATGAGAATGCGCATGGCGAAGAGCCAGACGATCAAGGTCCCGCAGAGCACGGGGTTTGCGACGAGCGCAAGGGCGAGAAAAGCGATCAAGGCCACACCTGTGACGCCGTAGGTCTCGAAGCCGTCGGCGGTGGGTCCCACGGAATCGCCGGCATTGTCGCCCGTGCAGTCGGCGATGACACCGGGATTTCGCGGGTCGTCTTCGGGTAGGTTGAAGACGATCTTCATGAGGTCGGCGCCGATGTCGGCGATCTTCGTGAAGATACCGCCGCAGATCCGCAAGGCGGCGGCTCCCAGCGATTCGCCGATGGCAAATCCGACGAAGCACGGGCCGGCCAGGTTCATCGGAAGAAAGGCCAGGATACAGATCATGAAGAACAGCTCGATCGAAACGAGCAGCATGCCGACGCTCATGCCGGAGCGGAGCGGGATGCCCAGCGTGGCGAGGGGATTTCCCTGGAGCGCCGAGAACGCGGTGCGCGAATTGGCGACGGTGTTGATGCGAATGCCGAACCACGCCACGCCGTAGCTGCCGAGAATGCCGAGAATGGACGAGGCGAGAATGACCGCAACGTGACTCGTGGACACTTTCAGCAGGCCGCCGAAATAGTAGGCCATGCAAACCGCAATCAGCACCCAGAGACCGATCAGGAATTTTCCTTGTTGTGCGAGATAGGTTTTGCACGTTTCCCAAATGATATTGGAAACGGTCGCCATCGACTCGTGCACGGGGAGCGCCTTGGTTTTCAGGTACTGCCACCATCCGAAAGCGACACCCAGTGCGCATACGGCCAAGCCGACCATGAGCACGAGATGACCGCTGAGACGGCCGTCGAAAAAGGAGACGGCGTCGAGGTTGGGGATTTTGATATTGGCTTCGCTTGCGCGAGCCTCGGTAACGAACGCGACCAATGCAGTCGCGGCAGCAGGCATCTGCCAGTGTTTTTGGAGCATAGCTGGGTTGTAACTGCTTCGGTACTAAGCCGGGTTGGGCTTCGGCGCGAGTCTATTCAGGAAGATCGTGCGCGCGCCCCGGAGCGCCACGGTCTGGAGACTGCCTCGCAACCCGGCGTACGCTCGGACGCTAGAGTTTGGAGTCCGGACTTTAGTCCGTCCGGAGAGAGTGCAATCGGAGTTCGGACGGCCTTAAGGCCGGACTCCAAACGTTTTTGCATCGAGGGGGAGTCGATCTTTGCTTTGTGGTGGGGGTCGATTCGGATCTGCTCACGCAAGCGGATCTTTTCAATCTGAGCCCAGCCTTATGGTGGTGACGAGGTGACGCTTCGAGGGCTGGTCCGGGAGCGGTTGCGAGACAGTCCCTCCGTCGTGGCCGGTTTTGCGCGCCTGCGCGCTGCCAATTTCGCAGCGCTTTACGCGTCCGGTATGTCATCCATTCTCGGCAATCCCCGGCTACGAGAGACTGCGGCCCTTCAACGGTCTAGTCGGCGGCTGCCTCCCGTTGCCGAAAATCCACTACTCGGTGTCCGGCATTCGGTCTTTCGGCGGAGCCAGGCGAAGCATGCGTCTCAGGACCCAGCAGAACGCGAGCGTATCCAGGAAGGGGAAGATGGCCATTTTCCCGAAGGTATAGTTGGAGATGCCGGCTTTCCTTGGACGGTGCGCGACCGGCACTTCTTTGACTCGCCAACCGCCCGAGACCGCGCAGGCAGGGATGAACGAGTAGAGCGTGCGGAAGGGCGGCAGCGAACCGAGCACTTCCCGCCGAAAGAGCCGGAGCGCACAGCCGCTGTCGCTCACGCCATCGCGCAGGAGAGCTCGGCGGACACCGTTGGCGATGCGCGACATGAATCGGCGGGCGAGGGTATCTTGCCGACCTTGGCGGGCACCCACGAGCATGTCGGCGCTCTTCCTGAGTGACCAAAGGTGCGCGAGTTCCTGCGGCGGATTCTGGCCGTCGCCGTCGAGCGTCGCCACCCAGGGCGCTCGCACGCGTTCGAAACCGCGCCATAGGGCGATTGCCTGGCCGCCGTTCGCCGTCAGGCGTAGAACCTCGATCGCGGACCAAGCTCGGGCGGCTGCGGTCAGCGTTTCGAAGGTGGCATCGGTGCTGCCGTCATCGACGACGATCACCTCGGTCGGCACTCCGATCGTTTCCACCGTGGCTCTGAGCTCCGCCAGCAGCGGCGGGATGTTCGCCGATTCGTTGTAGAAGGGGATGACGACGCTCAACGCTGGCGGCGCCGTTTCGGGGGCGGGGAAAGGCAGAACACTCATGAGACCGGACGGAAGGCGTTAAACACGCAGGCACGTTTCGACAAGTCAGCGTTTCAGGTCGAGCCGATGCAAGGCCGGACTACCAAAGCGCCCGGGCGTTCACAATGAACGGGCCGTGCAGCAGATCGAGCAGCAAAAACCATCCGGCAAGCCAGAGACAAGTGCGGCGATCGAGATCGAGAAAAAGCAAGAGCAAGGCAGCGGGAGTGATGAAATAGCGGGGCTCGACGAGGAGATTGGTGGAGAGGAGCACTGCGGAAAATCCGAGGCCCAACCACAGGGCAAGGCGGTGGACCTGGATGCGGAACGTCCAGGCGAAGGCCCACGCTGCCAACACCACCGCTCCGGCGGATAGATAGCGCAGGAGGGGATATCGGTCGGTCGCAACCAATGGCCAGTTGCGCAGCAACGTGAACCGAACGTCCGGCCAGGAGAGCACCTGGTTCCAGAGATGCGGGTTGCGATAGACGTGGACCAGCCCGACCACCGCGAGCGCCGAAGCGAGGGCGAGCGCGCCGCCGGCGATCGGGCGGCGGCCGAGCAGGCTGCGGAGTGCGGCAAGGGCGGTGGGCGTCCCGAGGACGAGAATCGGGAGCATAAGCGCCAGCCAGAGCCAGCCGGCAAAATGCAGCGTGGCCCAGTTGGCCTGGAGCGCGTTTCCGTGCACTTTTCCCGGAGTCAACCGACCCGCAGAGGCCACGACCGCGGCCGCGATCAGCGCGAGGAGGATCAACCAACGGCAGCGCTTCCACGCGGTCGCGACGAGTTCGCTTGCCGTAGGAAGTTTCCCGATTTGCAGGAGAGGCCGCAGTTCCCAGACCGCAAAGAAACCCACCCAGATCAAATTCGTCTGACGCACGCAGGCAGCGACCCCGAACAGAAGGGCGGCGCATTTCCGATGGCCTGCGATCTGAGCCCATGCCGCCCACAGCAGCGTGGCCACGCCGGCCGCATCGCTGTAAGCCATTCCCGTGAAGGGTTGCAGGATGGGTAACAGACAGAAAAGCAGAGCCGCCATCCCTGCCGGCTTGCAGTGGAGTATCCGCCACGCAGCCGCGAAGGCGAGAATCCCGCTGAGCCCGAACAGCGTGGATGTGAAACGTGCCGTCAGCAGAGTGGGTTGCCCCAGCCCGAGTGCGACCACCGTCCAGTGGTAGCCCGGCATCATCGGCATTGTCTCCGGCAGGCCCGGTTTGCCCTGAGCGAGATGATAGACCGCCTCCATGTGGCCCGGTTCGTCGCAGAGCTGCTCCTGCGCAAAATTCACGTAGACCACGCCCCAGAGGAGCGTAAGTGCGAGGGCACCCAGCAGACAGAGGCGACTCAGGCGCTCGTCGCGTTCGGAAGCGGAGAGTTCGGAGGATGCTTTCAGGCGGATACCGCTAAACCAGACCCACCGCCAAACGCCAAGCTTCTCGCCGCGTCAATAATCCGCGGGGGTTGCGGAGTTTTCCGTGAGAACGACCCGCCCCGTCGTGTTCTATTTGCACGCTCGGCGTTTAACGTAAGCCAATCGTCGAATCTGACAAACTTGTCGCCCGTACAGCGTGCAGCGGCATCTTGGGAACTTTCGACAGCCCCAAAGTGGTTTGTCGCAACCGCGTTTCACCCTCTTGATGTCGTATGATGGACACGTCGGAGTTTCGAAATCGTCTCGGAAAACGCGCTCCATTAGATTCCCCCCTTACCTCCGATACCAGCCCACCGATCTTCAGTGTGACTTCTTCCTGAGACCAAAGATGAAGCCCCTTACCGTTCGCAAACTCTCGCGCAGGCTGCCTGTATCCGGAAGTCTCCGGGCATTTTGTACAAACATGGATTTATTCGGCTCAAAAACTCCAAGCTTGCGCATAGAGTTCCGCCTTTAGGACCCAGCAATCCTAGTTCGGAGTCCGAGCTTTAGCCCGTTCCGTTAACGGCAATTTCCCCCCTCGCACGGCCTAAAGGCCGGACTCCAAACCCAATCCCGCAACGACTCGGACTTCGCTCTCCGTTGGGGAGGCGTGCCCGGCAGCGTTCTGCTCAGAGTAGGGAGTGCTGCCTTCAGGCGCTCCGACCCTCTACGATCGACAGAAACGTCTCACGCGAAGCAGCGAAGGCCGCGAAGGAGGAGAGTGCAAAGTGGATCGAACGGCGTTGGCTGAATGCGATCGTCCGCAGATTCGACAGGGCGAACGCCCGTAAGGGGTCAAACCGCACTTGTCGCCTCGTATCTAATAATATGGATACGTACACAACCGGAACGTCCCGCAACGACAAACTCACTTCCCCGGCAGGGAGCGTCAATTGTCGCTGGGGGGCGGCCTCCGCACCGACGCTCATCGGCCACTCAAGAGACTGTAAAAGGTGACAGTTGCGGTTTGACCCCCTTTCAAGGGGCCTAAACTGTTTAGTGGGATCGAAATCATCGGCATTTTAAAAGGGGTCGGGTCGTGCTTTGTACTTTAGGGCCGCTTTAGAGATCCGCTGCGTTAACAGTCCTGAAACGGATGCCCGGGTTCGGCGCGGTATCGATTGAACCGCGCGGCAAAGGGCTTCCTCGACCCCGTCGTCCACTTGCTGGGTTGGCAATCTTCCGGACGGCCTGAAGGCCGGACTTCGAACGTGGGGAATGGATACGCAGGGCGACGGTCACGCCGGCGAGAAATTTTTGGTGTGCAGCGCGCGGGCTTGGGCAAGTTCGTCGGCGGAGTAGGACGCGGCGTCGGAGGCGGTGGCACAGTCGAGGATTTCCTCGAGCTTTTTCGAGCCGGAGAGCACGAGCGAGACGTGAGGATTGTCGAGCACCCAGCGCATGGACGCAGCGGCGAGCGAGCGGATGTCTTTGCGCACGAGGAAGGTCTTGTAGCGGTCGGCGAGGGCGACCCGTTCGACAATTTCCTCGCGGGAGTAGCGCGAGTTCAACGATCCCTCAGGGAACACCGTGTCCTTGGTGAAGGCGCCGGAGAGGAAGCCGTTGGCGAGGGATTCGCGCGCGACGATGCCCACGCCTTGACGGCCGAGCTCGTGGAGGATCGGTTCCCATTCGCGGTAACTGAGGCTGTAGGCGATTTGAGCGACATCGATGCGCCCGTCCGTCGCCCATGTTTTGGTCATTTCGCCCGTATCCTGCATGAAGCCGGTCGACGTGCCGACGAAGCGCACCTTACCGCGGCGTTTCAGCGTCGCGAGTGCACCCCAGACGTCGTCGCGAATTTTGTTCGGATGCGTGGGCGAATGGAAGAAAAGGACGTCGAGGCGATCGGTGCGAAGGCGTTTGAGGCTTTGCTCGACGGACCACGTTACGGTCTCGCCGTCGAACAATTCGTTTGTATGCACCCGGGAGTGGTAGCGTCCGAACTTGGTCGCAATGGTCACATGGTCACGATCGGCGCCGAGGGCCTGGCCCAAGACGTTCTCGGCGATGCCATCGGCTTCCTTCGTTCCATAGAGCGGCGCGGTATCGAAAAAGTCGATGCCGGCATCGAGCGCGCCGCGGATGGCACGGTGGGCGTCGCCCGAGTCGACGGCGCCATAAATCGACGGCGAGCCAAAGGCCCAGGTGCCGAGGCTGACCTCGCTGACCTTGATGCCCGTGCGTCCGAGAATACGGTGTTTCATGAAGGGAGAAAGGTGGCGATCCTGCGTCAACCGAGGCCAGGTGACGCGAGATTATGGCGCGTGCGCCGAGCGCAGGGCGTCAGTTACTTTTTGTTTGGCCGCAGCGACAAAGGCTTCGGTGTAGACACGGCCCTTGTCTGCGGAGGCGGTGCGGGGATCGGGGCCCCACACGGCGTCCTCGGCGAGCGTAGGCTCGCGGTCTCGCGGGAGTCGCGAAAGGTCGACACAGTGTGGATAAAAGCTCATTAAAAACGAAATCTCGCCCAGCGCGGCGTGGTTGACGCGCACCACCTCTGGGGAAACGAGATCGGTCTCCGACGTAGCGATCGCATGCGTGCCGGTCTGGGCGGCGTTAAACTTTGCCGCTTCGTCTTTTAGGATGTCGTAGTGAGGCTGGCCGACATGGCCAGCGAGGAGGAACACGACACGGAAATTTTCGTCGGCGAGTTGCTCGAGGTGCTCGCGGGCAAGAATACGCAGCGTTGCCTCCGTGAAGTTGAGCGAATGCCGGCGATGCGTGAGGTCCTTGACTTCCTTGATGGTATTGGCGGCGACGTAAACCGGCGGCAAGACGAGGCCGCCCACGGATTTGGCAAGTTCGATGCAAAGGCCGTGCGCTTTCAGGCCATCCAGACCCACCGCCGCGTGTTTGCCGTGGTACTCTAAGGCGCCCCACGGCAGATAGGCGACGGGCGTGCGCGCGAAAATGCCTTCGATTTCGGCGGGCATTAACCGTTCGTAGAGGCCCCAAGCAGGCACGGCAGCGGTGGAATTCATCGGGATGCTTTGTGACGAGAATGCGGCGCGCACGACGCCTGCGCCAAGGTTTTTGTGTTCGGTTGGGGGGCTAAGGCGGTTTCCGCTGCCAGGGTTCACTGCACCCTATGCACCCGCATTCGTGTCGTTTAGCCCTGAGGCGCGAGAATCCCGGTGACACCGGGTCGTTTGTGGGGTCTGGACGCGGGCACATGAACCGCTCTTCCAGGAAAACCTTGCAGGAAATTCGTCCCTGGTTAGCGGGGATCGCGCGCGTGGGTTTCGCCGCCAAAGGAGCGATTTATGTCGGTGTCGGTCTGCTCGCTTTGTCGCTCGCCTTAGGATTCACGGAGGAAGCCAAGGATACCCAGGGAACGGTCCAACGAGTGGCCGAGGAACCTTTCGGCCGGGTCGTGTTGATCGGAATGGCCCTTGGCCTGGTTTGTTATGGCGTTTGGAACCTGGTGCAATGCGTGTGGGATCCGGAGAGGGTGGGCACGGATTGGGTGGGGAAGGCCATGCGGTTTTTCTTTGGGGTGAGCGCCGGCCTGCACGGATTTCTCGCCTACAAATTCGTCGCGGTGGGAATCGGCCAAGGCTGGAGTGGGGAAACGGGCGATGCCGCGGTGAAATCCTGGACGGAGCGCGTCCTGCACTGGCCTGGCGGACGCGCGCTGGTCCTGGCGGTCGCGGTCACCGTGGCTATCGTGGCAATTTCCCAGATCGTGCGGCTTATCCGTGGCAAGTTCATGGATGTCTTTTCGGAGAGTGAGCTAAAGAGAACCGAAAACCTGTGGGTGAAAACGTCGGCCCGTCTCGGATTTGCGGCGCAGGCGGTCGTCGCCGGTCTTATCGCATGGTTTCTATGGCGCGCCGGTCTGACGCGCGAGTCGGATGAAGCCGGCGGTTTTACAAAAGCGCTGGAAACCCTGCTCCAACAATCGCACGGACGCTGGCTGCTTGGGTTTACGGCATCCGGGGTGGTGGCGCGGGGATTGTTCATCTGGTTGATGGTGCCGTATCGGGAGATCCGCTTGAAGAAGAGCCCTCCGGGGCTGTCCGCACGGTGGCGCCGAAATTTCGGATATTGAACAGGCGTGTGCAGATTCCCGTTCGGGTTGAAGATTTGCGGGTTTCGGCGAAATGGAAGCGATGCTGGCTTACCGCGGGGAGGCGGAAACGGGTGTGTCGGACCCATGGCTTCCCAAAGTGCAGGCGTCAGACGAATTCGATCTGCAATGAGTGTGGCGTCTTTCTTCGTCGCTGCCCTGGACTCGAAATTGCGAGTCCCGCCAACGCAGAGCGGCGGCAGGCGAAAACGTGCTCGGTCGGTGGAGAGACCACCTTGCGCCCCGGACCTATTTCACTTCAGCGGACGTGCGCGCAGAATGCGTGTGGTCCGTATGCCGGGTTGAATTTCGCCGCTAGGAATCACCCAGGTTTCACCCCAGCGAATCGCGATGGTCGTCACCGGGCTGGCGTAGGGGAGGGGCTCGCGTTTCGTCCATGCCTGGGTGGTGGAGCGATAACTGAGGACCTCACGCGAGAAGCCGGTATGATGCGTATAGATCTCGATTTTGCTCCGCAACTCCGAGTCGATCTCTCGCTGCAGCTCCCGAGCCCGCGCCGGGGAGGCGCTTTTCAATTCTCGCCGGAGTGCGGCGATTTTAAGGTCATGCTTTTCGAGCTGCAGGAAACGGGTGCCTCGCGAGCCGCCGACGATTGCGATTTCCCTTCGGTGCAGCGCGATCGCCGTGCCCGCCATCACGCTTACTCCTGCGCCACCGCCAATGGGTCCGAGGGAGGCCCATTTCGTTTGCGCCGGATCGTAGCGGTATGCATCGGTCAGCAGGGCGGTCGCTGTATCGGCTCCGGGGATGCGTCCGCCGAAAAGATAAAGGCAGTCGTTGAGACCGTTGGATTGATCGATGGCGACGGGAAGGATTCGCCCGGGGCCGGGCCAGGCGGGCAATTCCCGCCATCCGAAGTCGGCCTGACCTGACCGCGATAAGTCGAGGGCCCAAAACACCGGCTCGAAGGTCGGGTCCTGGATCGTTTGCTGGCCGCCGGTCACGTAGAGCGTTCCGCCGACCATCGCTCCCGACATAAAGGCGAGCGGCCGCGGCAAGGAAGGGAGCACGGTCGTGGCGAGCGTGCGTGAGCGGGGATTCCATTCCAACCGGAAGACCTCGCGGTAGCAGCGATCGTTGTCGGCTCCACCGACACAGACGACGCCCTCGGGCGTGCTGAAGCTCATTCCATACCCCAGGGCACGGGGAAGCTTGAATCGCGCGTCGACCCGCCACGCGAATTTTCCGTCAGATCTGATTATCTACCCGATCGAACCGCGCCGGGTGCGGGTTTCCATGAGCTACACGTGGTAGCGCTTGTGCGGAACCTCGGCCTCGACGCCGGTTTCCGAGATAGTTTACCGAATGACCGGAAGGTTTTCGATTTCGGCGGCGGTGGCGAGTCGTTCGTCGGCGCAGACGAAGCCGACTTGGCGGCGCAGGGCGGAGCAAAGCGTTAGCGCGGCCGCGAGTTGGAGCGAGTCGGCCGCGCGCAGAGGATGGGTACGGATGAGTCGCGTGGCGAGAGGGCGTAGGCTGGTTTGCGGCGGCGATTCGTGCCACGCGGCGGCCAACTCGGCGAGGCGTTCGCGAGCCAGCCGGGCGCCACCCGAATCGAGGGCCCCCTCACGCAGGCGTCGTTGGATCGCCGATTCGCATTCGACGGGAGTGGCCCACCACACCGCCATAACCGGATCCTCGCGCAGCTGGGCCGAACGGCGCTGCGTGTCGGGCTCTTCGACGAGAAGGGCGACCAGCGCGGAGCTGTCCCAGAATCTCATCGGCCCTCCTCTCGCTCGGCGTGAACTGCGGCGGAGAGGGATGCCTTGGCGGGAAGGCTGGCGCGCGGAGCGGCAAGAAAGGTGGCGATGTCAAGCGGCCCGCCTGCAGGCGGCAAAAGAGCGCCCGAAGCGAAGAGTGCATCGAGATCGGCAGAGGCGGGAGCGGCTGTGGAGTCGAACGGTAGAAGCCGGGCAACCGGACGATTGCGCTCGGTGATGATCACGGTCTCGCCACACTTGACCCGGCGCAACAGCCGGCTGAGTTCGTTACGGGTTGTGGCTACGTTAGCTGTCTTCATTTGGCTAAGATAGCCATGTCGGGAAATCCGGCAAGAAAAGAGTCGTGGGCGGAGGGCGTGGCCGTCGATCCGCAAGCCGTAGAGTTCGACG
>Ga0209181_10001917_pt1 | contig 34839 bp, 34 predicted proteins | sample MAT05_FD_187208 | JGI IMG/M metagenome (GOLD analysis project Ga0209181, IMG submission 187208) | Freshwater microbial communities from Lake Fryxell liftoff mats and glacier meltwater in Antarctica - MAT-05 (SPAdes) (version 2) | ecosystem: Environmental > Aquatic > Freshwater > Ice > Liftoff... | reverse complement strand
CGCGCTGGCAGCAGTGGGAGGCGCGCCACGGGGCGCGGCTGGATGCCTTGTCGGCGGGGCGCGCGTGAGAGACGGGGGCACGGGGCTTTCAAAGCTCAACGAAACCCGCCTCCCGCTGTGTCCGCAGAGCCGCCACAGCCACCACATCGTCCAGTGGATCGTAGGCATACAAGGCCACATAGCCGCGGGCGCCACGCCCGATCACAAGCTCCCTGCGTCCCGGTTCGACTTTTCGCCCGATCAATGGATGGCGGGTCAGTACCTGCAAGGCTTCGATGACCTCGGCCAGCCGCGCCTCGACATCGTCGGCCTCGTGTTCGAGCAGATGCGCCGCGATGCGATCGAGGTCGTCAGCCAGCCTGCTGGCCAGCACCAGCCGCGTCGCGGTCAACCCGTACGGCGCATCGAAGCCCTGAAGCGCGTCAATTCCTGCGGCGTCATCGTCCGCGGCGCGGGCTTGGCCGGCCGTTCGCCGCCTGCCAGCGCCGTCGCGTGGCCGCGCAGGTCTTCCAGCGTCAGGTACTCGCCCGACTCCTGCATATGCTGCAAGCGGCGTTCGGCTTCGGCTTCGAAGTCCTGCCGCCGCTCGATTCGCTCTGCGACCTCGGCAATGGCCTCGAGCATGAAGGCATGAACCGTACCGCCGCTGGCGGCGGCCAAGCGCTCGACGCGGGCCTTCAACTCTTCAGGCAGACGAATGGTGGTGGTGCTCATCGCAGTTCCGGCCGAATCGACACGGCGGCCAATGTAGCACTTCGGTGCTACACCGCCAGGGCCCTTCCTTTCCGCCTGAACTGAGCGGGGGAGGAGAGAGGAGAGACCTGACCCCCGGACGACCCCCGGACCGACCCCCGGACCCACCCAGCCAGCCGCAGCGGGTACGCGGCCGCTCTCTACGCCGGCTCGCCAGCCCCGCTGGCCGATGGCGGCTCGGCCTCCAGCGCACGCACGCTGGCGCGCAGCCACCACAGCATCACCAGCGCCGGCGCGGCCAGCACGGTGCTGAGCAGGAAGAAGGTCGGCCAGCCGATGCTCTCGGCCAGCACGCCGGCCAGCGGCCCCACCCAGACGCGGCCGACCGAGGCGAAGGCCGAGAGCAGCGCGAACTGCGTGGCCGTGAAACGCTGGTTGCACAGGCTCATCAGGAAGGCGACGAAGGCCGCCGTGCCCATGCCGCCGGAGATGTTCTCGAAGGCGATGACCATCAGCAGCCCGCCGTCCACCGGCGTGGCCGTGGCCAGCTTGACGAAGCCCCAGTCGAAGGCCGGGATCAGGGCACCTGGCAGCGCGCCCTTGCCGCTGACCGCCAGCCACCAGAAGCCGACGTTGCTGAGCAGTTGCAGCACGCCGTAGAACATCAGCGCGCGCCACAGGCCGATCTTGACCATCAGCGCGCCGCCCAGCAGCGCGCCGCCGATCGTCATCCACAGCCCGAGCACCTTGTTCACCACGCCCACCTCGGCCGACGAATAGGCCATGCTCTTGAGCAGGAAAGGCGTCATCAGCGAACCGGCGAAGGCGTCCCCCAGCTTGTAGAGCACGATGAAGAGCAGGAAGGCCGCAGCGCCGCTCTGGCTGAAGTAGTTGCGCAGGCCGCCGAGCAGCGTCTGGAAGCGCGCGCGCCGCGCAGCCCAGGCCGCCAGCGGCAGCGTGAAGCCGATGCCCAGCATCAGCGTGAGCAGATCGACCCAGCGCTTTTGCAGCGCCGGGGCGAGCGTGCTGCCTTCCAGCAGCGGGGCCGCCAGAAGCTGCGCGATAGCGCCGCCGAAGCGGTCGGTGAGCAGGTAGCCAGTGGCGACGGCAGCGAGCACCGCGGCAAACCCGAACAGCTCCTGGCGCGCGCTGCCGGGCGGCCCGCCCGGGCCGGTTGCCTCGGGCAAGTCAGGCAACCCGGGCAGGCGCGGCAGCAGCGTCGCCGACAGCACGGCCGCGCCCACCATCAGCAGCGCCATGAAGCGGTAGACCTCGGGCCAGGTCCAGCCGCCGCCACCGGCCGCCACGGCCTGCGCCGGGTCGGTCCAGATCAGCGCGATGCCGCCTGAGAGGATCATCGCGAGGCGGTAGCCCATCACCGCCAGCGAAGCGCCCAGGCCGCGCTCGGCGCGCGGCAGCAGTTCGGTGCGGTAGGCGTCGATCACCACGTCCTGCGATGCCGACATGAAAGCCACCCCGACCGCCAACAGCGCGAAGGCCTGGATGGCGCCCTGCGGCGGCGTGGCCGCCAGCGCCATCAGCACGCCGGCCAGCGCCAGCTGCGTCAGCACCAGCCAGCCGCGGCGGCGCCCGAGCCAGGGCAGCTCGAAGCGGTCCATCAGCGGCGCCCACAGGAACTTGAAGGTGTAGGGCAGGCCGACCAGGCTGAGGAAGCCGATGGTCGCCAGGTCGATGCCGTCGAGCGTCAGCCAGGCCTGCATCGCCTGCCCGGTCAGCGCCAGCGGCAGCCCGCTGGCAAAGCCCAGCAGCGTGACCACCAGCAGCCGGTGCAGCGCGGCGGCCTGTTGCGCCAGCGTGCGCGGCGCCGGGGTGGCGGTGAGGTCGGGCGATCGGCTCAAGGCGGCGGTGCTGGGTGGCGGCGGGCGACGGGCGGCGGGATTGTCGCCCGCGGGTTTGCCGCGACGGGTGAACGATCCGCGCTAGGCGATCAGGCGCGGTGGCCGATTGCGGCTGCTGTCCGGGCGCCACAGGCTGGCCGCCCAGGCCAGGCCGAGCACGGCGGCCAGCACCACCATGCCCTGCCCGGCGCGCGTCTGGCTGGCCAGGCTGTAGGCGTTGCACAGGCGCAGGTCGGTGCTGGCCAGGTACAGGCCCAGCCAGGCCATCATCGGCAGCCCGTAGCCGACAAAGAACAACTGCACCGTCAGCGGCGCCTGCGCGAAACCCTGGCGCAGCGCCGCGCCCGCCACGATCAGGCTGACGAGTTTGGCTGCATCGGCGCCTGGCATCACCACCGCGCGGTCGACGAGCGCCGGCACCATCCAGTAGGCCAGGGTGCATTGCGCCAGCATGAAGCCGGTGAGGCCGTGACGGTTGATTTGCCGGCCCAGGCCCGGCGCCCACGCCGCAGCCGCCCACCAGCCCGCCGCCACCAGCAGCGGCATCTGCACCAGCATGTGCCAGACCATGCTCTGCTCGATGAGGGCGCGGCCCGGCGGCAGCGACAGGGCCAGTGCAGCGGCACCGGAAACCAACGCCAGCAGCGCAGCGGCGGTCATGGCATGCCCCGCACCGCGGCCGGCGCCAACGCGCTGGCCAGGGCCAGGGCCTCGGCGCTCTCACCCAGACCCAGGATGTGCACCAGCTGCCCGCGCGGCGTGACGACGTGCAGCGCCGCGTTGTGTTCGAACTCGCCCAGCGGCGCCGGCAACACCATGATCCCGAAGTCGTCGAGCAGGCGTCGCCGATCGGCCTCGCGGCGCAGGCTCACCATCTGCCACACGCCGGGCAACATGCCCATGCGCCGCGCGTACTCGGCCAAGGCCGGGGCTTCGTCGCGCAGCGGATCGAAGCTGATCGACAGCAGGCCGACGCGATCTTGCAGGCCCCGCGCCACGATCTGCGCCTGAAGCTGCTGGAACACCGTGCCCAGCGACAGGCACAAGGTATTGCAGCGGGTGTAGACGAAGTCGACGATCCACACCTTGCCGTCGGCGGCCAGAAGTTGCCGCATCGCATACGTGCGGCCTTGCGCGTCGACGATCGCGTAGTCGGGCAAGGTCACCGGCGCCGCGGCCACGGCACTTCGGCGCAGTGTCTCGGTGGTGAACGCGGCGCCGCCGGCGGTGGCCTGGAACAGCGCCAGCAGCGCGATCAGCAGCACCGCCAGGGTGGACGCGAATGTCGCCATCAGGCCCTGCTGTGGGGCGTCGCTCATGGCAGGCTGCGGTGCCGCCACCTCAGGGTGCAAGCGCCTTCAGCGCCGCGCCGCCGGCGTAGGGGCCCTTCTGGCCGTCGGTGGCTTCACGCTGCGCCTTCACGGCCGCCGCGGTGACCGGGGCAGCCTGGTTGCCCCAGTCGTTGCGGATGTAGGTCAGCACGGCCGCGATCTCGTCGTTACCCAGCGTGCCGAAGGCCGGCATCGCGCCCCGGTAGGTGTTGCCCATGACCACCAGCTCGCCCTCAACGCCGTGCAGCAGCAGGCTGATGAGCACCTTCTCGCTGCCGACCACCCACTCGGCCCCCGCCAGCGGCGGGAACACGCCGGCAACGCCGGCCCCGCTGGCCTGGTGACAGGCCGCGCACTTGGCGCCGAACAGCTGCTTGCCGTCGACCACGGCGGCCACACTGGTGGCCACGGGCGGGCGCAGCGTGCTCACGGTGCGCTGGTCGCCATAGGCCGAGGCCTCGCCGGACGGCGTGATGGCGATGTAGAAGGCGCCCCACATCCCGATGGCGCCCAGGAACATGATGAAGAACCAGGGCAACGGGCGCACCCGCTCGTCGGGGTCGGCAAGTTCCCGGCGGGTGGCGGATTCGTCGGCTTCTCTCTTTCGCGACAGCGGCGGCCCGTCCATCACCGGGCTCTCTTCTCGGCCGAGCCGGGCGTGGGCAGAGGTTTCAGGGCCGGGTAGGTGCGGTCCAGCGAGATCAGGTAGTCGACCAGCGCAAGGGCCTCGGCCCGGGCCACCACCACCTGACCGGGTTTGGCGTGGGCCGGCGGCAGGTTGACCACCACCTCGCCGGGCCGGGCGTCGCCCTGGCGCACCTCGAACAGATAAGGATAGGCCGGCATGATCGAGCCCGGCGTGTAGGCGCGCGGCGCGTAGAGGTGGCCCAGCTGCCAGTCGCGGCTGGGCTGGCGGGCACCGATGTTCAGCAGGTCGGGCCCAGTGCGCATCGTGCCCAGCAGGTGCGGCGTGTCGTAGGCATAGTCGGCCGCCACGCTGGCGCGGCCCCAGCCGCGCAGGGCATCGGGGGCCTGCGCGATGTCGCGCGGCTGCTGCGAATGGCAGTAGAGGCACCCGTTGGCGATGTAGACCTGCCGCCCTTGCAGCTGCAGTGCCGTGTAGGGCTTCAGGCCCGGCGGCGGCGGCAGGTCCTTCAGCAGCAGATAGGGCATCACCACCAGCAGTGCGGTGGCACCCGACAGGATCAGCATCGCGCCCACCACCAGGCGCAACTCGTCCATCTCGTACTTGCGCGCGAAGATGCTCACAGGCTTGGCCTGGGCTGGATGGGCTGCGTGCTGCCGGCGCGCGGCCGGGCCGGCGCGTCGGTTCTGTCGGGCGCGGCCAGCAGCGCCGCGCCAAGCCGCCGCGGCCCGAACTTCCAGCCCATCATGAAGAAGTGCAGCGCGAACACCAGGTGGCCCAGCGTCATCAGCGCACCGCCGACCGAACGCGCCTGCAGGTAGGGGATGGTCAGGCGCACGCTGTCCATGAACGGCACGTCCTTGTCCAGCATGGCCAGGCCCTGGTACCAGCCGCCCCAGGACAGCCCGATGAAGTAGATCGCGAAGCCCCCCAGCACCAGCCAGAAGTGGGCCGAGATCATCCACGGGTAGGGCCACTCCCACTTCATCACCCGCGGCATGATGAAGTAGATCGAGCCGAACATGACCAGCGTGAAGAAGCCGTACAAGCCCAGGTGCGCGTGGGCCACCGTGTAGTGCGTGAAGTGGGTGACGGTGTTGACCGAGCGCAGCGCCTGCAGCGAACCCTGCACCGACGCTGCGGTGTAGAACATGGCGCCGAGCACGATGAAGCGCAGCGTCGGCGAGTACAGCAGCGCACGGAAGTTGCCCAGCACCGTGAAGTGCTGGTTGATGGCCACCGCGAACACCGGCACCACCATCATCATGCTCTGCACGATGCTGATGGTGATCAGCCAGCTCGGCACCGGCCCGCCGATGAGGTGGTGGCCGCCGACCTGGCTGTAGAAGAAGGCCAGCGACCAGAAACCCAGCAGCGACAGGTTGTAGGAATAGATGGGCTTGCCCAGCACCTTCGGGATGAAGTAGTAGGCCGCCGCCAGCCCCAGCGGCGTGAACCACAGGCCCAGCACGTTGTGGCCGTACCACCAGTTCATCGTCGCTTGCTGCACGCCGAAGTGCAGGCCCGGCCAGTTGGCCACCAGGAACAGGATCGGAAACCACAGCAGCCCGGCGGCGATGTACCAGACCGAGACATAGAGGTGCGCCACCTTGCGCCGCAGCAGGGTCATCCAGAGCGGAAAGCCGACCAGCGCACCGCCGATCACGAGCAGGATGTCGATCGCCCAGGGGTACTCCAGCCACTCCATGCCGTCCGAGTAGCCGAGCGCGATGGCCACCGTACCCGCCGCGACGCCCAGCGTCCACAGCGCGCCCCCCCACAGGGCGTAACGGGCGCCGACGAGCTCGGTCTTCAGCAGGCGGGGCACCAGCCACAGCGCCACGCCGATGCCGGCCAACGAACACCAGCCGTAGCCGACCAGATTGAGGTGGATCGGGCGGATGCGGCCGAAGGTGATCCATGCCTGCTCCACCCACAGGTCGGGCAGGTGCAGCTTGAACGATGCAATGAGCCCGGCCACTGACGCGAGCACCAGCCAGAGCACGCTGAGCGTCAGGCACACGCCCACCACCAGCGAGCTGCTCTGGTCCACGCGCAGCCGCGTGGCCACCTCCTGCGCCGTGCGCTGCTCTCGCTCGTGCAAGGGGTCCATGGCCTGTTGCAGGCTGCCGCGCTGCGCCTTGGTGGCCGCAGGGTCCTCGACGATGCCGAGCTCGTGGCTGTCGAAGATCTGAACCGCTGCGTCGCCGCCGCTGCCGAAGAGCCCTTTGCCCATGCTGGCGATGAACACGAAGAGCGCCAACACCGACAACACGAAAGTCGCCAACAAAACACTGACCGTCAGGTCCATCGACTGGAAGCTCCTTTCGGCAGGAACGGCATGCCCGGGTTGCCGCCTCGCACGTATTCTGGCCCTGCGCCGAAACCCAGTCGGCGCAGGGGATTGGCCCTCTCAGGCAAGGCGTCAGCGGCCGCGATCACCCGCCGAATTCTGCGCCAAGACCGTGCGCGACAAACGCTGCAACACCTGCTGCCCCGACAGCGCCACCTGTTGCATGGTGGCCTCGAGCAGGGCCATGTCGTGGAACGACTTCGCCAGGGCCTGCAGCTGCACCGGTGTGTCGCCAGCCTGCGCGCCGGTCTGTTCGGCACCCGCCAACTGCTGCAAGGCCTCGGTCACGGACAGAAAGCTTTGGCGCAGGCGCCCGACCTGCTCACGCAGCAGATCGCAGGTGCTGGCCGACAAGGCCGCCGGGCCGGCGCTGGCCGCAAGCGCGTCGACCGCCTTCATGGTGTGCGTCAGGCTGGCGTCCAGTGCGGTGAACGCGCCGGCCTCCTGCCAGACCCTTTGTCGCGCAGCCGACCGGCCCTGAAGCGTGCGCTCCTGCTCGGACAGCGAGGCTTCGCGCAAGTCATCGAGCTGCTGCTCCAAACCCAGATTCAAGCTGCCCAAACGCTGGCCGACGGCCACCACTTCGCCGAGGATGCGGTCGAGGTCGCGCACCACCTGGCCGATGCGGTCCAGGAAGTGGTTCAGGTCCTGTGCGAGTTCACCGAATTCGTCGTGGGTGCGAACCTGCGCCCGCGGCGTCAGGTCCATCACGCCTTTGGCCAGGCCCGACACGGTGGAACGCAGCGCCAGCAGCGGCGCCATGCGCACCCTCAGCAAGAGCAACAACACCACGGTATGGACCAGGATCTTCAAGCTCAGCGCAGCCGCTGTCAGCCGGACTTCCTGCCACCAGATGGCTTCCTTTCGCGCCAGGTAGCTGCGCACGGCGACGACGCCCAGCACATCGCCCACCTTGGCCTTGACGTGGCAGTTCAGGCAGAACTGCTCGGCCTGCACCGTCACCAGACCCTGCTGGTGTGCACCATCGGGCCATTGCGGCAACAGGCCCTGAACCTCCATGTTGAAGGTCGCCCGCATCGATTCCACGGTGACGGTCGAAGGCAGCACCGCGATCGACAAGCCCAGGTCCTCGTAGTTGCGGTTGAGGATCGGGTACACCGTCTGCGCCGCCAGCGGGCCACCCGAGTTCAGCATGATGGCCTTGATGTCCTGCGCCAGCTTCTGGGTGGCACTGTCCACCCGGGCCGGCTCGTTGATGGCGAAGTCGTAGCGCAAGGCCAGGTAGCGCACACCCAGTTCGGCCGCCGCCACCAGCAGCAGCAGCAAGAAGAAGTCGCGAATCATGTGAAAGACGAAAGACTGCTCGAAGCCTCCCGCCGACACGTTCTTGTCAAGCCCGACTGCTGAACCCTGTTCCATGCCCTGCCCTGCCTCTCGACACCCGACCTGGGGTGATGCCCAGGCACCTCGATGATGGCTGAACCTGAGTCCGGCAGTCATCCGGTGGCCGCAAGCCCTCGAGGCCGCTGGAACGGCCCGTTGCACCGGGTGCAGGCTGGACTATGCGGGCGGCTCCAGCGCGTCCAGCACGCGTTGCGGGCTGAAGGGCAGGGTGCACAGGCGCACGCCGGTCAGCGCCCGGATCGCATTGCCGATCGCCGGCGCGACACCGATGATCGGCGGCTCGCCGACGCCCTTCGCGCCGAACGGGCCGCTGGGCTCAGGGTGCTCGACGATGATGGGCACGATCCGCGGCACGTCCATCGCGCCGGGCACCTTGTAGTCCGCCAGGTTCGGGTTGGTCGATGCGCCGCCTTCCTGCACCAGTTCCTCGTAGAGCGCGTAGCCGATGCCCTGGACCACGCCGCCGATGATCTGGCCGTTCACGCCGGCGGGATTGATGGCACGGCCGACGTCGTGCGCCGACCAGGCCCGGGTCACTGCGGCCTGACCGGTGGCCTCGTCGATCTCGACCTCGAACGCCTGCGCGCCGAAGATGAAGGCGCCCAGGCGGCCGATGCCGTTGCCCGACAGCAGCGTCCGCTTGGGGTCGAAACCGCCGCCTTCGAACATCACGGCGGCATGGGCGATGACCGGCCCGCCGGCCACCCAGTGCGCACGCTGGCTGATCGCGTGGAAGCTCACCTCCATGCCGGGCACGCCGACGAGGCCGACGCGGCCGCCGCTGCGCAACTCGAGGTCGGTGGCCGAACACTCGAGCATCTGCCCCGCGTGCGTGAGCAGCTTGTCGCGGGCGTCCACGGTGGCCTGCGCCACGGCCCGTCCGACCATGTAGGTGGTGCGCGAGCCGCCGGTCGACCAGTTGTAGGGCGAGCCGTCGGTGTCCGCGGGCGCCACGTTGATGCGGTCCAGCGGCAGCTTCAGGGTCTCGGCGCAGATCTGCGCCAGCACGGTCTCGGCCCCTTCGCCGAGATCGACGGCGCCGGTATTGAGCGTGACGCTGCCGTCCTCGAGCACGCGCACGATCGCCGAGGTCGAGAGGATGCCGCAGATGTGCGCCACGGCCGAGAAGCCGATGCCGCGCCGGTATCCTGGCCGGACCTCGACGGTCGGGCGGCGTGCGGCGGCGTCCCGCACCGCCATCAGGCACTCGCGCAGGCCCGCGGCCTCGATCCGCTGGCCACCGACCCAGGTGTCGCCGGCGACGACGCAGTTCTTCAGGCGCAGCTCGACCGGGTCCATGCCCAGCCGGGCGGCGATGTCGTCGATCTGGCTTTCGCCGGCAAAGCTGACCTGCGGGTTGCCGTAGCCGCGGAAGCCGGCCGCGCGCAGCCGGTGCGTGTAGACCGCCAAACCTTCGCAGCGCAGGTGCGCGATGCGGTAGGGCCCGCGCGCCATCAGCAGCGCGAACCCGAGCACGGCCGGGCTGTCCTCGGTGTAGGCCCCGCCGTCGAGCGTCAGGTGCACCGAGCGCGCGACCAGCGTGCCGTCGCGCATCGCCCCGGTCCTGATGCGGATGCGCGCCGGATGGCGCGTGCGCATCATCAGGAACTCTTCGTGCCGCGTCAGCACCAGCTTCACCGGCCGCCGCGTGCGCAGCGCCATCATCGCGGCCAGCGGCTGCACGGTGACGTCGGACTTGCCGCCGAACGAGCCGCCTACCGGTGTGGCGATGGCGCGGATGCGCGACATCGGCATACCGAGCACCTCGGACAGCGTGGCCTGCACGCGGAACACCGACTGGCAGGCCGACCAGACGGTGATCTTGCCGCCCGCTTCCACCTCGGCCAGCGCACTGCAGGGCTCCAGGTAGGCATGCACCTGGGCCGGCGTGCGGAACTCGCCTTCGATCACCACGTCGCAGCCGGCGAAGGCCGCGTCGGCGTCGCCCTCGGACAGCAGCGTGTGCGCGCAGACGTTGGGCGGCAACGGGGCGATGTTGCGCCGGCCGTAGCGCTCGAAGTCCTCGTGCACCCGCACGGCGCCCGGCGCCAGTGCAGCGTCGACGTCGGTGACTGCGTCGAGTTCCTCGTAGTCGACCTCGATCAGGGCGATGGCCTGGCGCGCCTGCTCCAGCGTGGCGGCGGCAATCGCGGCGACGGGCTCGCCGGCATAGCGCACCCGCTCATGCGCGAGCACCACCTCGTCACGCACGAAGCCGCCGTAGCGGTGCGGGAAGTCGGCGCCGGTCAGCACGCAGCGCACACCGGGTGCGGCGCGCGCGGCCGTGGTGTCGATGCGGCGGATGCGCGCGTGCGGATGCGGCGACAGCAGAAGCGCCCCGTGCAGCAGGCCGGCACGCTGGATGTCATCCAGATAGGCCACGCGGCCCGACACCTTCTCGGCGCCAGCCAGCCGGGGCACCGATTGGCCGACGGTTTCGAACTCAGCCATGGGCCACCTTCAGGGCCGCGTCGACGATCGCGCCGTAGCCGCTGCAGCGGCAGAGGTTGCCGCCCAGCGCCGTGCGCACGGCCGTCTCGTCCGGCTTCGGGTCGACGTCGAGCAGGGCCTCGAGAGCGAGCACGATGCCCGGGGTGCAGAAGCCGCACTGCACGGCGCCCGCGTCGACCAGTGCCTGCTGCAGGTCGGTCAGCCGGTCCGGCTCGGCCACGCCCTCGATCGTCGTGATGGCGCGGTCTTCGCAGTCCGCGGCCAGCAGCAGGCAGGAGCGCGCCAGCCGGCCATCGGCGAGCACTGAGCAGGCGCCGCAGATGCCGTAGTCGCAGCCGCGCTTGCTGCCTGTGAGCAGCAGCTGCTCACGCAGCACGGTCAGTAGCGTGGTCATGCCGTCGACCCGACAGGCCTGTTCGCTGCCATTGACCTTGAGGGTGATATCGATCATGGGTTGATGCCTTCCAGCAAGGTCCGTTGAACCAGTCGCGGCAGGATGCGTCGCTTGTAGGCGGCGCTGCCGCGCAGATCGTCCAGGGGGTCGGCCTCGGCGGCCAGCGCCGCGCCTGCCGCTTCAGCGGCCGCGGCGTCGAGCATGCGTCCGACGAGGCTGTCTTCGACGGCCGTCAGGCGGATCGGCCGCGGCCCCACCGAGCCGACCGCGAGCCGCACAAAGCGGCACCGGCCCGCCTCGACAGCAACATCGACATCGACATCGAGGATGACGGCCACCGAGACGGTGGCGTTGTCGCCGTAGACGCGGGCGAACTTGCGATACACGCCGCGCCCCGCGAGCGGCGGGATGGTCACCGCGGTCACCAGTTCGCCGGTTTGCAGCTCGGTCTGCAGGTAGTGCTGGAAGAAGTCGGTGGCCGGCACCTCGCGGCGGCCGGCCGCCGAGGCCAACTCGATCAGCGCGCCGCAGGCACACAGGGTGACCGGCCAGTCGGCGGTCGGGTCGCCGAAGGCGCAAGAGCCGCCGATCGTGCCGGCGGCGCGCACCGCGGGGTCGGCGATCTGCACGGCGGTGCGCGGCATCAGCGTCTGGCCGGCTTCGAACAGCGTGCTGGTGGCGATCTCTGCGTGCGTCGCCATGGCGCCGATGCGCACGGCGCCACCGGCAAGCCGCGTGATGCCGCGCAGCTCGCGCAGCCGGCCGAGCGAGACGATGAGGCTCGGCTGCACGACCCCCTGGTTCAGCATCGGCACCAGGGTCTGGCCACCCGACAGCGGACGCGCGTCTTCATCCGCCAGCAGGGCCAGCGCCTCGGCCAGGGTCGCGGGTTTGTGGAATCCGACCATCAGCGTCTCCGGTGGCTCTGGAACGGGCGGCCCAGCGCCTTCGGCAGCGCAGCGCTGCGGGCCATCGCCGCCAGCGCTGCGATGCCCAGCACGTAGGGCAGCATCAGAAAGAACTGGTAGGGGACACCCGGCACCCAGGTCTGCAGGCGGATCTGCGCCGCTTCGGCCAGGCCGAAGGTGATGGCCGCGAGCAGCACGCCGATCGGGTGCCAGCGGCCGAACACCACGCAGGCGATCGCCAGGAAGCCGCGGCCGACGACCATGTCCTCGACGAAGCTGTTGATCTGCGCGATGGCCAGATAGGCCCCGCCCAGCGCCGCCATCGCGCCGCCGAACACGGTGCAGCCGGCCCGCACGCGGTTGACGCGGATCCCGGCGGCATCGGCGGCGGCGGGGTTCTCGCCGCAGGCCCGGATGGCGAGGCCGAGCCGGGTGCGCTTCATCACGAACCAGATACCGAACGCGGCAACCAGGGCAAGGTAGAAGAGGATGTTCTGGCCGAACAGCACCGGCCCCACCAGCGGCAGCGCGGTCAGCGGTCCCAGGTCCAGCGGCCTGAACGCGGGTAGCGACGAAGGCGCCCCACCCATCGAGATGCGGAACAGGAATCCCGACAGCCCGAGGCCGAGGATGACGAAGGCGATGCCGGTGACGATCTGGTCGGTGCGCAGCACGATCGTGAACCAGGCCTGGATGCCGGCGAGCACCATGCCGCCGAGCACGGCCAGCGCAAGCCCGCCCCAGGGCGAGCCCGTCGTCAGCGCGCCATAGGCCGCGAGGAAGGCACCGACGAGCATGATGCCTTCGATGCCGACGTTGATCGTGCCCGAGCGCTGCGCGACCGCCTCGCCGAGCGCCGCGATGCCGATCGACATCGACAGCCGCAGGCCGGCGGCGAGCAATCCCGTGAGCAGGGCCAGCTCCATCAGGTTCGTCGCCCGTGCTGCGCCTGCACGGCGCGCGCCGCCAGGAAGGCCAGGATCACGACGCCCTGCACGATCCAGACGAGCGGGAACGGCAGGCTCAGCTGCCGCTGCAGCGCACCGGAGCCGACATGGAAGATGCCGAACAGGATGGCGGTGAACGGGATCAGCGCCGGCCGCAGCCCCGCCATCAGGGCCACCGCGATGGCCGACAGGCCCAGGCCGGCGGCGAAGTTGTCCTCGAGCCGGTGGAACACGCCGGCGATCTCGACCGCGCCGGCAAGTCCGCCGAGCGCGCCCGAGAGCAGCAGCCCCAGCACTACCAGGCGCGCCGGGCGAATGCCGGCGTAGCGCGCGACCTCGGCGCTGCGGCCGATGACGTCGAGCCCGAAGCCGAAGGCGCTGCGCGTCAGGAACACCTGCAGCACGACCGCGGCGGCGACAGCGACGAAGAGCCCTGCATGCAGGCGCGACCCGGCATCGAGCAGGCCCAGCTTCAGCCCGTCGCCGATGACGAAGGACCGCGGCAAAAAGCCCATCGGCTCTTGCAGTGGACCGCGGATGACCCAGGTCAGCAACTGCAGGAAGACGTAGTTCATCAGGATCGTGACGATGATCTCGTTGGCCGAGTAGCGCGTGCGCAGCCAGCCGACGACGCCGCCCGCCGCCGCGCCGCCCAGCATGCCGGCCAGCAGGTAGAGCGGCAGCGCGAACCAGCCGAGCCCCTGCAGCAGTGGCGACGCCGCCACCGCCAGCACGGCGCCGGCGATCAGCTGGCCTTCGCCTCCGATGTTGAAGATGCCGCCGCGGAACGCGACCGCCACGCCCAGCCCGAGCAGTGTCAGCGGGATCGCGCGCACCAGCACGTCGCTGAAGCCGTCCCAGCTGCCCAGCGTGTAGCCGAGCAGCACGCCCCAGGTGGCCACGGGGTCCTTGCCGGCCAGCATCACGAAGAGGCTGGGCACCAGCAGCGCCAGCGCAAGGATCGCGCCCTGCCGGAGCGCAAGACCGCTCATCGCGGACCCGTCATCCAGTGGCCGACCTGGTGCCGAGAAGTCGAGCCGACCGGCACCGGGCCATGCAGCCGTCCGGCACTCATCACCATCACGCGGTCCGCCAGGGCCCAGACCTCGTCGAGGTCGGCGGTCAGCAGCAGCACACCGGCACCACGGTCACGGGCCTGCAGCAGTTGGCCCTGCACGAAGGCGATCGTGCGCGCGTCGAGCCCGCGCGTGGGGTGCGCGGCGATGACGAGCGGCGGCTCATCGTGCAGCTCGCGCGCCAGCACCAGCTTCTGCTGGTTGCCGCCGGACAGGTGCGCCAGCGGCACCATGGCGTCGCGGGCCTTGATGTCGAACTGGCGCAGCGCAGCCGTGCACTGCCGCGCCGCCTCGGCGCGGTCGAGCCAGCCGTGCGGCGCCAGGGCGCGCGGAAACAGCGCCGTCAGCAACCAGTTGTCGGCGAGGGAGAGATCGCCGAGCACGGCATGTCGCAGCCGGTCCTCGGCGATGTGCGCGACGCCGTGCTGGCGCAGCGTGGCGACGCCCTGCGGCCCGATCAGCGGCGAGCCGCGAAGCCGGTAGTCGATCGTGCCGCCGTCCGGCGACTGCATGCCGGCCACGATCTGCACCAGCTCACTCTGCCCGTTGCCTTCGACACCGCACAGCGCGACGATCTCGTGCCGATGCACGGTGAAACTGGCGCCGTCGATGGCCGGCGTGCCGTTGGCCCGGTGCAGGACCAGGTCCTGCACGGACAGCACCGCCTCGCCCGGCACGGCCGGCGCGCGCTCGACCGGCACGATCTCGTCGCCGATCACCATGCGGATGAGGTCGTCACGCGCAAGTCCGGCGACCGCGCCGCTGCCGACGACGCGGCCGTGGCGCAGCACCACCACGCGGTCGCAGCAGGCCATGATGTCTTCCAGGCGGTGGCTGATCAGGACCACGCCGGTGCCCTTGGCCGCCAGCCGCGCGAGCAGGTCGAACAGGCCGGCGCGTTCTTCGGGTGCCAGCACCGCGGTGGGCTCATCGAGGATCAGGATCGCCGGGTCGCCCGACAGCGCCTTGACGATCTCGACCTGCTGCTGCTGCCCGACCGACAGGGCATCGACCTGGGCGTCGAGGTCGAGCTCGATCCGCAACTCGCGCGCCAGCGCAGCGGCTCGGCGCGCGATCGCGCCGCGGTCGACCAGGAAGCCGCCAACGCGGCGTTCACCGAGTGCCAGGTTGTCGCACACGCTCATCGCGCCGATCAGCGTGAAGTGCTGGTGCACCATGCCGATGCCGGCTGCCGCGGCATGGCGAGGCGTGCGCAGGTCAGCCACGCGGCCGTCGACCCTGATCTCGCCGGCATCGGGCGAGACGATGCCCGCCAGGATGTTCATCAGCGTCGACTTGCCGGCGCCGTTCTCGCCCAGCAGGCCCAGCACCTCGCCGCGCTGCAGCGTCAGCGAGACCTCGTCGTTGGCCAGCACGCCGGGGAAGCGGCGCGATACGCCGTCCACGGCCAGCAGCGGCGTTGACAACTGACCGGCCCGCGCGTTCGCGGCGGCGTCGGGTGACCGCAGGCCGCGACTAGCGCACGGTCGGCAGATCACTGATCCTGCCGGCCCGGATGTCGGCGATCAGTTGCCGGATGCGCGCCTTGTTCTCCGCGGGCATGCCGGCGTCGAACTTGCCGAAGCCCGCCAGGCCGATGCCGTTCTCGTTCAGGCCGAGCAGGTAGTTGCGCGGCTCCAGCCTGCCTTCGAGCACACGGCCGATGGCCATCTCGAGGTTGACGTCGAAGTTGATCAGCGCGGTGGTGACGACGGTGTCGGGGGCGAAGGCGGCGCTGTCGAAGGCAGTGCCGATCATCAGCACCTTCTTCTCCTTCGCCGCCTCGAGCGTGCCGATCACGCTTTCGTTGCCGGTGGCCGTCACGACATCGGCGCCGCGTTCGATCAGGCTGAGCGTGATCTCCTTGCCTTTGGCGACATCGGTGAACGAGCCGACGTAGGCCGACAGCATCCTGATGTTCGGATTGAAGCGCTTGGCGCCGCGCTCGAAGCCTTCGTTGTACTCCTGGATCACCGGCACCGGGATCGCACCGACATGGCCGATGACGCCGGACTTGCTCATCATTGCCGCGACAAAGCCGGCGATGTAGCCGGCGTCGCCCCAGCGGTTGTCGAAGGACGCGAGGTTCGGCGCCGCGGCGACCTTCGCCGTGTTGATGATGAACTGCGTCTTCGGGAACTGCTTGTGGATCTTGCTCGCCGGCTCGGCGAACTGGAAGCCATGGCCGATGACCACGTCGAAGCCGTCGCGGGCGTAGGCGCGCAAGGCCTCCTCGGTCTGCGCCAGGCCGATGTTCTCCTGCCTGGTCACCCTGATGTTCGGGAACTTCGCCGCGGCCGACTTGATGCCCTTGTCGGCGGCCGCGTTGAAGGTGCCGTCGGTGACAGTGCCCGGCAGCAGCAGCGCGACCTTCAGCGGCCGCTTCGGGTCGGGCGCCTGGGCGCTGGCGAAGGCGGGGACCAGCAGGCCGGCGAGGAGCAGCAGAGAACGCTTGCGCATGGGGATGGCTTCCTTGTCTGGATGGGGGATCATGGGGCGGGCCGCAAGGCCCGAAGCACTTCTTCGGCACTCATGACGTCGCCGAACTGCTGGATCATCGATTCCAGCGTGCCGCGGTGCTCGTCGTCGGACAGGGCCGCGCAGCAGTCGGAGACCATCACGACCTTGAAGTCCAGCATCATCGCGTCGCGGGCCGTTGCCTCGCAGCAGATGTTGGTCTTGGTGCCGGCGATCAGCACGGTGTCGATGCCCAGGTTGCGCAGCACACGCTCCAGGCTCGACGAGCCGGCGATGAGGGCGCTGTAGCGGTTCTTGATGATCGTGATGTCGTCCGGCGAAGTGTCGAGTTCCTTCCACACCATCTGCTGGCCGGGGGCCAGGCTCTCGATCGTGCGCTGGCGCACCTCGTCGGCCACGACGTGGTTGAAGAAGATCTCCCAGTCGCTGCGCCCCTTGGTGTGGGTGTTGGCATGCAGCACCCAGACGACCGCCGCACCCAGGCGGCGCAGTTCGCGGGTCAGCCCGTTGATGGGGCCGACGATGTCGCGCGACACCGGCACCTCTGCCGGTGAGCCGGGCTGGCAGAAGGTGTTCTGCATGTCGATCACCAGCAGCGCGGTGCGCCGCGGGTCCAGCCGATCGAACCAGTGATAACGACCCCGCCGCGCCATCACGCGGTCGATGATCTCCTGCCTGACACCGATGTCGTGCATGCCGTGCCGCCGCTTCAGAAAGAGAGTCCGTCGGAGAAGACCCACAGGACGCGGGTCTCGCCAGGGTGCGCGTTCTCCCACGAGTGGCGCATGGACGACTTGAAGTGCATGTAGTCACCTTCGTGGAGATCGACGATGCGTTCGCCGATGCGGTAGCGGATGGCGCCGCTCAGCACGCAGCAGAACTCCTCGCCCGCGTGGGTCATTGCATCGACGCCGCTATGGGCGCCGGGGGCCAGGATGCCCAGGCGCGACTCGAGCACGCCGGGCTCGAAGGAGCCGTTCATGTCCTGCAGCGTGAGGCCCATCTCGGGGTAGTCGATGGTGTCGCGGGCGTCGGCGCGCACGACCCAGCGCGGCTCGGACCGCGCGCGGTAGCGGTCGACGAGAAAGCCGAGATTCTGTTCGAGCGCGGAGGCCAGGCTGATCGCGTTGACCAGACTCGGCCGCAACTGCCCGTTCTCGATCTTGCTGATCGTGCTCCCGGGCACGCCCGAGACCTGTGCCAATGTGCTGATCGTCAGCCCGCGGCCCACGCGGATCTCCTTCAGACGCGGGCCCATCTGTTCGCTCTCGTAGCGCGAACGCGGCGTCTCCGCGACACGGGCGGCCCGGGCACCCATCGCTCAGGCGGCCACGATGTCGTCGAGGAAGGGGTCCCCGGGCAGCGCGACCTCGCTGTCGAGCAGCGCCGCGCAAGCCGGGCAGGCGAAGCGGCGCAGCAGCACGTCGGCGTTGATGCCCGAGCCGGCGCCGGGCATCTGCGCGGCCGGCAGGGTGCTCAGCGCAGCCTTGTGCTTCCAGGGCAGCCCGGCGGGACCCAGGGCATGGCCGCAGGCAGCGCAGCAGATGGCGCCGTGCTCTTGCACCAAGGTCGGCGAGATGCGGCGACGGGTCACGCGGTGGCCTCGGTGACGAGCCGGCCGCCGCGCAATCCGCTGCGGCGCGCGTCGGTGGCGGCGGTGTCGATCGCGCCTTCGTGGACCACCACGCCGTAAAGCTCGGCCGCCGCCCGCGGCGAGACCACGCCGTCGACCACGTCCTGCAGCACGCGCGCGGGCTCCCGGCTCAGCGGGTCGCCGATGCCGCCGCCGCCGTTCCAGCGCACGTACAGCGCATCGTCGCCGCGAAGCGGGTAAACGCCCCACGAGATCGGCTGCTTCTCGCCGCCGAGGGCGTCGACGCTGGCCGCGAAGCGTGTCTGCGGCGACTGCTCGCCGTCGGCGGCGTGCACCCAGACATAGTCATTCACACCGCCAGGGTCGCCGCCGCCGAGCCCGTCGCTCATCGGGAAGCCGCTGCCCTTGCCGGAGATGACGTAGTCGATGCCGCCGTCCGGCGCATCGTGGGCGACGATGGCCATTTCTGCGCCGGCGCCGCCGCGGTGATGCCCGGCGCCGCCCGAGTCGCGCAGCCGGCGCCGGAACAGATAGCGGATCGGAAAGGTCGCCTCGATGGTCTCGACGTTGGCCATGCGCGAGATCGGGTTCGGGATCTCGCCGCCGATGTCCACGCCGTCGCCGAAAGTGCGCGCGCCGCCGGCGCCGGCAAAGGTCTCGGTCAGGATGCCGATCGACAGCCCGCCCTTCTGGTTGGTGCCGAACATGAAGATCGCGAAGTGGTTGGCGTGCCAGACGGCGGTGGCCTCGTCGGCGTACTTCTCGCTCGCCGCGAGCATCTTGCCGATGGTCGAGCAGGCCGCGTTGTTCACCGACTGGATCGCGCCGACGGTGGCGACCGAAATGGGTGCGGGCCGGGTGGCGTTCACGATCGTGCCTTCGGGCGCGATCATGCGGATCGGGCGGATGACGCCTTCGTTCCAGGTGATGTCGTAGCACAGCAACGGGAACAGCGGCGCGAACAGGCCGCCGAGCGAAGCCCACTTGCTGCAGTTCAGGCTGTACTTCGACTGCGGCGAAGAGCCGGTGAAGTCGAAGACGAGTTCGTCGTCCTTCTTCGTCATCGTCAGCACGACGCGGTAGATCTCGCCCTTGACGTCGAGATACTGGCGTGACTGCCACTGCCCGTCGGGCAGTTCGCGCAGGCGTTCTCGCAGCCGCGTCTCCGACTGCTCGATCAGCGTCTGGCAGGCCTCGTCGACGGTCGGCGCGCCGTACTTGTGGATCAGCGCCAGCATGCGTTCGCGCGCCACGTTATTGCAGGCGATCATCGAACGCAGGTCGAGCGCCACCATCTCGGGCCCTCGCACCATGTTCAGCAGCGTGTCCCAGACGTCCTGGCGCACCTGCCCGCGGTCGACGAGCTTCAGACCCGGCGAGCTGAAGCCCTCGGAGTAGATGTCGGTGGCATCGGGCGCGAAGCCGCCGGGATTCATCGCCCCGATGTCGAAGACGTGCACGAAGCACGCGCTCCACGCCACCAGCCGGCCCTCGTGGTGGATCGGCGCGATGAGGTAGATGTCCGAGGTGTGCAGCGCCGCCGTGTAGGGGTCGTTGAGCAGGAAGATGTCACCTTCGTTGATCTGCCCCTCGAAGCGCCTGATCACCGCCTTGCAGGCCTCGGCGGCGCTGGTCAGGTGGTGCAGGAAGCCGACGCCGCCCATCAGCAGCGCGCCGTCGGCGCGGTACAGCGACACCATCAGGTCGTGTCCTTCGTTGGTGATCGCGCTGCCCGAGACGTGCTTCAGTGTGATGACCGCTTCCTCGACGACGCGAAAGAGCCGGTGGCGGATGATCGAGAAGGTGATCGGGTCCATGCCTGTCTCCTGGCGGTCAGACGAAATCGACGACGATGTTCCGGTAACCATCCATCTGCCCGCTCTGCCCGGCCTGCAGCACGATGGTGGTGATCGGAGTGTGGATGACCGCGGGCCCGGCGACCACGTGGCCCGGCCGCAGCCGGTCGAAGGCGTAGATGGGCACCTCCGGCATGCCGCCGGCGGCCTCGACGAACGCGCGGCGCCGGCCGATGCATGCAGCGGCGCTGTCGCTGTCTTCCAGCGGCAGCGGCACCAAATCGGGGCGCTGCATCAGACCGCGCGCGGTGAGCCGGAACTGGGTCATCTCGACGCCGGCCTCGCGGTAGGCCGAGCCCTTGCCGAACTTGCGCTCATACAGCGCCTCGAAGTCGGCGACCACCTGCGCCAGCGTCGCGTCGTCCAGCGGCAATGCCGGACGCACGACGGTCTTGACCTCGTGCACCTGGCGCGAGTAGCGCAGATCGATCGAGAACTCGAGCTGCACACGCTCGCCGGTGAAGCCGTCGCGCCCGAGCTGGGCGCGAGCCCGCTCGATCATCGGCGCGAAGAGCGCGTTGACGGCGTCCGCCGTGCCGGCCACCGGCAGCACCTGCACGGTGGAGTACTCGTGCGCGATGTCGGCCGACACGAGGCCGAAGGCGCAGTTCACCGCGGCCGTGTACGGCACCACGAAGCGCTTGACGCCGAGCTCGGCGGCAAACATGCCGGCCAGCATGCCGCACGAGCCACCGAAGGAATGCAGCACGAAGTCGCGCGGGTCGAGACCGCGCTCGACCGTGATCTCGTGGATCAGATCGGTGATCTGCGCCGCAGCGACCCGGAAGACCCCATACGCGGCCTGTTCGACGTCGAGGCCCAGCGGGTCGGCGATCTTCTCTTTGAACACGCGGTGGGCGGCGTCCTTGTCGAGCTGCATCGCGCCGCCGAGGAAGATGCCGGGGTCCATGTAGCCGATCAGCATGAAGACGTCGGTCAGCGTCGGCTCGGTGCCGCCGAGGCCGTAGCAGACGGGGCCCGGCCGCGACCCCGCCGAACGCGGCCCGACGCGCGGGATGTTGCTGCCGGGTTCGAGCCAGACGATCGATCCGCCACCGGCACCGATCGAGACGACCTCGATCTTCGGCTGCGTGTAGTGGAAGCGGTCGACCATCGGCTCGCGGGCGTATTCGATTTCGCCGTTCTGGATCACGCTGACCTTGAAGGTGGTGCCGCCCATGTCGGTGGCAATCACGTCCGGTTGCCCCAGCAGCGCGCCCAGCGAGCGGCTGCCGATGACCCCGGCCGCCGGCCCGCACTCGAGCATGCCGATCGAGCGCTCGGCCGCTTCGGCCGCCGGCAGCAGCCCGCCATAACCCTGCATGACGAGCACCGAGCCGCCGTAGCCGTGGCGCGCCAGCAGTGATTCGAGGCTGCTCAGGTAGTCCTTGGTGATGCGCCCCGCATAGGCGTTGATGACCGTGGTCGAGGTTCTTTCGTACTCGCCGGGCGTCGGCGCGATCTCGCTCGACAGGCTGCAGTGGACCTGCGGCGCGATGCGCGCCAGCACCGCGCGCACCTTCTGCTCGTTGGCCGGGTTGTAGAAGGACCAGAGGAAGGACACCGCGATGGCATCGACCTTCTTGCGCTCGATCAGGTAGCGCAGCGCGGACTCGACCTCGCGCTCGTCGAGTTCGAGCAGCACCGCGCCTTTGTAGTCGGTGCGCTCACCGAGGCCGACGATGCAGTCGGCGTCGACCAGCGGCGCAGCACGGTCGGTCTTCACCGGATGCTTGACGCGGTCTTCGGGCAGGCCGCCCCAGCGGCCGTAGGCGCCGCGCGTGACCAGGATCGTGTCCTCGAAGCCGCGTGTGGTGATCAGCCCGACGCGCGCGCCATCACGCGTCAGGATTGCGTTGTCGACGACGGTCGAGCCGTGCACGAACAGCCGCGTCCGGGCCAGCAACGCGTCCAGTGTCAAGTCCATCGTGTCGGCCGCCGAGCGCAGCGAATCGAGCACGCCGTCGGCGAAGTTGGGCGGCGTCGACAGCGCCTTGCCCAGGCGCACCGGTTCGCCGGCAGCGAAAACAACGGCGTCGGTGCAGGTGCCGCCGACGTCGGTGGCGACCAGGTACTTCAGCGGCATGGGTCTTGCATCATGGTTCTTAGGTCACGTGTCTTTGTCATTGCCATCGCATTGGGCCGCGACTGGCCGGGAAATGTCAATAGCGAGATCGTTGATGTGCTAATTGAAATTTCTCTTGCGCAGCGGCGCGGTCTTTGTCATGCTGGAAAGAGGCCAACTTCACCACCGAGGATCCGACATGAGCATCTCCATCACCCGGCGTCGTTCCCTCGAACTGATCGGGGCAGCCGGCGCGGTCGCCGTGGCGCCCCGCGTCGGTGCGCAGGCGCTGCCGGCCATCACCTTCGGGGGCACGATCCCGTTCAGCGGGCGCTGGGCCGAGATCGGCCAGAGCGTGCACGCCGGCTACACGACGGTCGCGAAGTACGTGAACGAGGTTCTCGGCGGCCTCGAGGTCGGTGGCCGCAGGTACCGGCTCGACATCAAGATGGTCGACGACGCATCCGATCCCCAACGCGGGATCACCCTGCTGCAGAGGCAGCTCGACGACGGCGTATCGCTGTTCCTCGGCACCTACTCGACGCCGATGGTGCTGCCGCAGGCAGCGATGACCGAACGCGCGCGCCGGCCGATGGTGCAGGCCGGCGGCGGCGGCGATGCCATCTTCACGCAGGGCTACCGCTACATCTTCGGCATGTATCCGCGGGCGTCGCGCTCGGCATTTCCGGCGGTCGACTCGATGACGGTGCTGAACCCCAGGCCGCAGAGTTTCATCGTCGTCTACACCAACGACCCCTTCTCCAAGCCGCAGGGTCTGGGTGTCATGGCCAGGCTGCGGGAGCGGGGTTTCAACGTCGTCGATTCCTTCGAGCTGCCTTTCCAGCTGCAGGACATCTCTGCGGTGCTGACCGCCGTGCGCGACAAGAAGCCCGACGTCGTGATGTGCCTGACTTCGGACCAGAACTCGCTGCTGATCGCGCGCCAGATGGCGCAGAACCGCGCCGACGTGAAGATGCTGTTCACCTCGCTCGGGCCGCAGACACCCAGCTTCAGGCAGGGGCTTGGCAAGTTCGCCGAGGGCATCAGCTGCATCTCGACCTGGTCGCCGTCATTCCCCTACAAGGACCCGATCTTCGGCACGACGCAGAAGTTCGCCGAGTACTACCAGGCCAACAACACCGTGCCACTGATCTACCACCAGGGCACCGCGGCCGGGTGCATCGTGGCCTACACGAGCGTGCTGCGCGCGGTCGGCAAGATCGACGACACCGAGGCCATCCGCGACGGGCTGGCGAGGATCGACATCGAGTCACTCTACGGCCGCATCAAGTTCACGCCTGAAGGCGACGGCGATCCGGTGCTGATGGGGTCAGCGGTCACGCAGGTGCAGGGCGGAGATCTCAAGGTGATCTTTCCCGCTGCGCTGAAGGAAGCCAATCCGATCTGGCCGATGACCGCCTGGTCGCAGCGCTGAGGCTGGCGTCGGGGTCTGAGCAACCCCGACGCGCCGTCATGTCCACCTTCATCCAGACTGTCGTCAACGGGGTGCTCTTCGGCGGCATCCTGTCGATCGCCGCTGTCGGCTTCTCGCTGATCTTCGGCGTCATGAACGTCATCAACCTCGCGCATGGTGTCTTCGTCATCGGCGGCGCGTACGCTGCGCTGGTCGCCTGGTCGACACTCGGCATCGACCCGCTGCTGGCGCTGCCCGTCATCATGGCGCTGGGCTACGTGCTGGGCTCGCAGTTCCAGCGCCATGTGATGCAGCCCGCGGTGCGCCGCGGCAATCCTGTCGCGGCCCTGCTGGTCACCTTCGGCTTCGCGCTGGTCGTCGTCAACCTGCTGACGGTGTGGTTCTCGTCCGCGGTGCGCAACATCAGCCCCTCGTATGCCTTCGTCAACCTGCGCCTGGGCGATCTGTCGATCGACGCCGTGCGGCTGGTCTGCTTCGGCATCGGTCTGGTGATGATCGCCGCGCTGTCGCTGTTCATGCGGCGCAGCCGGCTCGGGCGCGTCATTCGTGCGACCGCGCAGTCAGAACTCGGTGCCCGGCTGTGCGGTGTCGACTCGAAGGGCGTCTATGCCGCCACTTTCGGAGTCGGCAGCGCCTTCGGTGCCGCCTCGGGCGTGTTGATCGGGATGATGCTGCCCTTCACGCCGGCCGAAGAGACGCTGTGGACGGTCTATGCCTTCATCGTCGTCACGCTCGGCGGCGTCGGCAGCCCCGCCGGCGCGATGCTCGGCGGCGTGTTGATGGGCGTCGCGGCGACGCTGACGCAGACCTACCTGGGCGCCGTCTACACCAACATGGTGATGTTCCTGATCCTGCTGCTGATGCTGCTGGTGCGGCCGCACGGCATCCTCGGCAGCGCCTTCAGGGCAAGCCGCTGAGCATGCTGCGGCCTTTGCTGCTGCTGCTGGCCGCCACGGTGCTGCTGGCGCTGTTGCCGCTGGTGCTCGGGCCCTTCCATGTGCGGGTCGGCCTGTCGATGTTCCTCTCGGCAGGGCTGGCGCTCAGCTGGTACATCCTGGGCGGGTTCGCCGCTTACTACAGCTTCGGCCACACCGTCTTCATCGGCATCGGCGCCTTCGCCGCCGCACTGTCGCGCGATCTGTGGGTGTCTGGCCACTGGGCCGGGCAACTGCTGCTGGGTGTCGGGTCAGCCGCCTGCGTCTCGGCCGCCGTGGCCGCGCTCATCGCCTGGCCGATCCTGCGCCTGCGCGGCCACTACTTCACCATCGCGATGCTGGCGGTGGCGCTGGTGTGCGCCGAGGCCGTCAGCGCGTTCCCGGTCTTCCAGGGGGCAATGGGTGTGAGCCTGCCCAACATCGCGCCACCCGGCATGCGCGTCGAGCGCTTCTATTACTGGGCGGCGCTGGCGCTCTTGCTCGTCACGGTGGTCATCGCGATGCTGATCGCACGCGCCCGGCTCGGCTACGGGCTGTATGCGATTCGCGAGGACGAAGACGCCGCGATGATGCTCGGCGTGCCCACCACCCGCCTGAAGATCACGGCCTTCATCATCAGCGCGGCGCTGACCGGCAGTTTCGGCGCGCTGTACGCCTTCAACCTCGGCTACATCACCACCGACTCGGTGTTCCGCGGTGCGCTGAGCCTGGAGATGATCGTGCACGCGCTGGTCGGCGGCATGGGTTCGATCTTCGGGCCCATCATCGGCGCCGTCGCGATGACCGCGCTGACCAAGGTCGCGCTGGCCGACATGCTGGAGTACCACCTCGCGATCACCGGGCTGGTCGTCATCGTGGTCGTCATCGCTGCGCCCGAGGGGCTGATCGGCGTCGTCGGACGCTGGCGCCGCAACCGCCGCCACCGCGGACGCAACCCATGAGCATCGTGCTGCGAGCCCGCGGCCTGACCAAGCGCTACGGTGACATGGTGGTCGTCAACGACGTCAACTTCGACGTGCCGGCCGGCGGCGTGATGAGCCTGATCGGTCCCAACGGGGCCGGCAAGTCGACCATCTTCAACCTGCTCACCGGCTACACGCCGCTGAATGCCGGCAGCGTGGAGTTCGCCGGCCAGATGCTGAACGGCATGCCGACGCATCGCATCGCCGCGCTCGGCATCGCGCGGGCGTTCCAGATCGCACGCCCCTTCCGCGGCCTGTCGGTGCGCGACAACGTGCGCGTCGGCGCACTCTTCGGGCGCGCCGGCGCGCGCGATGTCGAGGCCAGCATCGACCTGGCGTTGCGCCTGGCCAACCTGGCCGACCTCGCCGAAGAGCCGGCGTCCACGTTGACGATCGGACAGTTGCGCAAGCTCGAACTCGCGCGCGCCGTGGCGGCGCGGCCGACGCTGCTGCTGGCCGACGAACCGCTGGCCGGGCTGGTGCCGGCCGAGAGCGACGAGATCCTCGCCAGCTTTCGCGACATGGTGAACCACGGCATGACGATCCTGCTCGTCGAGCACGACATGCCCGCCGTGATGCAGATCTCCGACCACGTGGTGGTGCTCGAGGCCGGCGCATTCATCGCCGAAGGCCGGCCTGAGGTCGTCGCCCGCAACCCGCGGGTGATCGAGGCCTACCTGGGGCAGGAACTCCCGCAATGAGCAGCACGCTGCTGTCCGTACGCGACCTGAAGGTCGGCTACGGCGGCGCGCTGGCGGTGCGCGGGGTCAGCTTCGACGTGCCGCAGGGCGCCATCGTCGCCCTCGTCGGCTCGAACGGGGCGGGCAAGACGACCACCGTGCAATGCGTGGCCGGGGCCTTGCGGCCGGCCGGGGGGACGATCCGCTTCGACGACCGCGAGGTTGGCGGGCTCGACTGCAGCGACGTCGTCGAGGCCGGCATCACGCTGGTGCCCGAGGGCCGGCTGGTCTTCCCGCAGATGAGCGTGCTGGACAACCTGCGCATGGGCGGGCTCAACCGGCGCGCGACGCCGAACATCGAGCGCAACCTGGCCCGGGTGTTTACGCTCTTTCCGCGGCTGGCCGAACGCCGTGAACAGCTCGGCGGCAGCATGTCGGGTGGCGAGCAGCAGATGCTCGCCATCGCGCGCGGTCTGATGGCCGAGCCGCGGCTGATGATCCTCGACGAGCCCTCGCTGGGTCTGATGCCGCTGCTGGTGACCGAACTCTTCCGTCTGATACGCGAGCTCAACCGCAGCGGCATCACGATCCTGCTGGTGGAGCAGAACGTGAGGCAATCGCTGCAGATCGCCGACCAGGCGCTGGTCCTGGAGAAAGGCAGCGTGGTGCTCAGCGGCAGCGGCCGTGAACTGCTGGAAAGCCCGTTCGTCAGGAAAGCCTTCCTCGGCATCTGAACCCACAGACAGGAGCACGCCGTGAACGACACCGCAGTGACCAACATGAGCGAATCGATCCCCGTCATCGACATAAGCCCGTTCCGCAACGGCACCGACAAGGACGTCGTGGTCGCGGCGGTGCGGCGTGCCGCCACCGACACCGGCTTTCTCTACATCAGCGGGCACGGCGTACCGCAGGACCTCATCGACCGCGCCTTCGAGGTGTCCAAGGCTTTCTTCGTGCTGCCGGACGCCGTGAAGCAGGCGATCAAGATCAACGGCTCGCACCGGGGCTACATCGGCATCAACAACGCGACCTATTCGGACAAGGTGCGGCCCAACTTCAACGAGACCTTTCTGATGGGCTTCGACCTCGGCGCCGACGACCCGGACGCCAAGGCCGGCGTCGCGATGCACGGGCCGAACCAGTGGCCGGCCGGGCAGGAGCACTTTCGCGCCACGGTCGAGGCGTATCACGCGCGGCTGCTCGAACTCGGGCACCTGATGCTTCGCATCTTCGGCAGCGCGCTCGAACTGCACGAAGACTTCTTCCTGCCCCACTTCTCGAAGCCGATGCCCTTCGTCCGTCTGCTGCACTACCCGCCGCAGCCGCCGACACGTGCCGACAACGAGTTCGGCATCGCGCCGCACACCGACTACGGCTTCTTGACGATCCTGGCGCAGGACGATGTCGGCGGCCTGCAGGTCAAGCGGCGCGACGGCGGCTGGATCGATGCCCCGTACATTCCCGGCACCTTTGTCGTCAACATCGCAGACATGTTGATGCAGTGGACCAACGATGCCTGGGTGTCGACGCCGCACCGAGTGATCAACACCACCGGGCGCGAGCGCTACTCGATCCCGTTCTTCTTCGACCCCACGTACCACACGGTGGTGGAGTGCATCGAGTCGTGCCAGTCAGCGCAGCATCCGGCACGTTATGCGCCGATCACCTGGGGCGACTACCTGAAGCGACGTTTCGACGAGACCTATGCTTACCGAAAGGCCGCGCAGCCGACCTGACGGGAGGGCCTTTGTCTCACCGCATCCTGGCCGGCTTCACGCCCGGGTTCTCCCACGCGATCGAGGCAATCTTGTTCAGCGGGACAGAGATGCCATGAATTTCAAAAACAGGTACGTCGGTCTGGCAACTGAACGGCCCTTCGGATAGCATGAACACGTCACGAATCGAGGAAGTTCCGATGAAACTCTTCTTGTCCATTGCCGCCTTGCTGTTCGGGGCCGTCGGCTCCGCGTTGGCTCAGGATGTCGTCCGCCACGGTATCCAGATCGGCGCGCTCGGTGCGCTGCGCAGCACCTTGCCGGAGATCGGCCCCCGACACGGCCTGAAATACGACATCAAGGACTTCTCGGACAGTACCGCCGCGCTGCGTGCGCTCGAACAGGGCGAACTCGAGATCGCCAACACCACCGTGCAGCACATGGTGCGCGCGATCAACGAAGGCATCGATGTCGTCTGGATCGCGGGTTGGGGCGGCGGCTACAACGTGCTGATCGCACGCGAACAGTTCAGGGTACCGGCGAACGACCCGGCTGCGCTGAAGGTTGCCATCGATGCGCGCAAGGGCACCAACCCGGTGAAGATCGCCGTGCCGACCGGATCGCTCCAGCACGCCAAGCTGCTCGGCTACCTGCGCGCGGCGAAGATCGATCCGGACAAGGACGTGCAGATCCTCAACGTGCCGTTCCCCAACCACCCGCGCGCGATCGAGGCCGGCGAGGTCGACTTGGCGATGACGCTGGCCGGCTTCGGTGCGCTTGCGCTCGAGAGGAGCAACGCGCGGCTGGTGCAGCACCTCTTCGGCGAGGGCTTTGGCAAGCAGGAGATCGGCTTCATCGTGCACCGGCGCCTGATCCAGCAGAAGCCTGAACTGGTGCAACGGATCATCGACTCGCATGTGGCCGCGATGAGACTCTTCATCGGCAACCCGGACAAGCAGGTCGAGTACGAGGCGAAGTACTCGCGCTTTCCGCCGTCGGTGGTGGAGAGGACCGAGCGCAGCTTCCTGCGCTACGACTTCCGGACCAACGTGTCGGACCTCAAGGCCATGGCGCGCGAGATGCAGCAGCTCGGCTGGGCGAAGGAGGACTTCAGCTCGCGCATCGACGGTGTGCTCGACTTCCGGTTCCTGAGCAAGGCGACCAGCCAGAACACGGATGCACTGAGCCGCTGGTGAGGCTGACGCATGCCTTCCAGTACACCGTCTTCCCGCTCGCGGTGTTGGTGGTCTGGCAAGGGGCGGTCGAACTGGCGTTCGTCAAGCGCAATGTGCTGCCGCCGCCGCTGGACGTGCTGGCCATCTGGTACGACCTGTTCACCGGGGCAACACAGGCCGCAAGCCGCTACGCCGGCACCTGGTGGGACCACGCCTTCGCGAGCACCTGGCGCGTCTTCGCCGGCTTTGCCTGGGGGGCCGCGCTGGGCATCGCCGTCGGACTGCTGATCGGCATTTCGAGGATGTGCGAGCGCATCCTCGACCCCACCGTCCAGGTGCTGCGCAACATCCCCGTGACCGCCTGGGTGCCGCTGTCGCTGGTCTTCTTCGGCATCGGCAACGCGCCGGCCATCTTCCTGATCGGCCTCGGCGCTTTCTTCCCGGCCGCGATCAACACCATGCACGGCGTGCGCCAGATCAACGTCACGCTGCACAAGGCGGCGCGCATGATGGGAGCGAACGAGCGCGAGTTGCTGACCCGCGTGGTGCTGCCGGGGGCGCTGCCGTCGATCTTCACCGGCGTCCGGCTCTCGATGGGCATCGCCTGGGTGCTCGTCGTGGTGGCCGAGATCCTGGCCGTGCGCAGCGGGCTCGGCTATCTGTTGAACGATGCATATCAGTTCTACCGCAACGACGTCGTCATCGCGTCCATGCTGAGCATCGGCATCCTCGGCTTCCTGTCGGACCGGCTGGTCGTGCTGGCACGGGACTACTTCCTCGACTGGAACCGGGCGGAGACCTTCGGTGGCTCGAATTGAGTTCAGAGACGTCGCGAAGACCTTCGCGTCGCGAAGCGGCGTCGTCACTGCGCTGGAGGCTGTGGCGCTCGAGATCGGCGACGCGCAGCTGGTCACGATCGTGGGTGCCAGTGGCTGCGGCAAGTCCACGCTGCTGAACCTGGTGGCCGGCTTCGACCGGCCGAGCAGTGGCACGGTGGTGGTCGACGGCAATCCCGTCACCGGTCCCGGCCCGGACCGCGGGGTCGTGTTCCAGCAGACGGCGCTATTTCCCTGGCTGACGGTCGAGGACAACATCGCCTTCGGCTTGCGGCTGGCGGCGAACGCGGGCAAGGGTCCGGTCGACGAGATCGTCGAGAGGATGCTGCGGCGCACACAGCTCACGGCCTTTCGCAAGCAGCGGCCGGCGGAACTGTCTGGCGGCATGCGCCAGCGCGCGGCGATCGCGTCGGTGCTGGCCTTCAATCCGGGCGTGCTGCTGATGGACGAGCCCTTCGGCGCCCTCGATTCGCTGACGCGGTCGGTGATGCAGGACTTCCTGCTCGAGCTGTGGGAGGCCGACCGCAAGACCGTGCTGCTGGTGACCCACGACATCGACGAAGCGATCTACCTGGCCGACCGCACCGTGGTAATGACCGGGCACCCCGGTCGGGTACACGAGGTGGTGGACATCGACCTGCCGCGTCCGCGAAGATTCGAGATGCACAGCGACCCTCGCTTCATCGAGCTGCGCGACGCCGTGCGCGACGTGGTACGCAAAGAAGCGGCGAAAAGCGCCACCCTCATCGAACCCTGAACCCTGAACCCCCTAGGGAGATCCCATGAAGACAACCTCCGATTTCGTTCTGCGTGGTGGCCGTGTGCTCGACGCGTCGCAGGGGCTGGATGGCGTCATGGATGTGGTCGTCGTCGACGGCCGCATCGCCGGTGTCGGCCAGCACGGCGCACCCGCCGGTTGCGAGCTGATCGACGTCTCCGGCTGCATCGTCAGTGCGGGCTGGATCGACAACCACGTGCACACCTACGGCACGCTCGGCTTCGCCGACCCCGACAGCATCGGCATCTGGCAGGGCGTCACCAGCTACGTCGACGCCGGCGGGCCCGGCATCGCGTCGATGGACGAGTTCGTGGCCCTGCTCGGTGGCCAAACCGTCGCCGACCTGTATGCGGGGCCGTACATCCGCCCGATGGGCATCATCGGTGCGCAGTTCACTGAAGGCGACATCCGCAGCCTGACCGGCTTTCCGATCCCGGAGTGGCTCGACTTCATGGACGCGCACCCCGGCGTCATCCGTTACCTGAAGGTGGCCGCGCTGGGCAGCTACGGTGCCGGCCCGCTGCGCATGGCCAAGGGCCTGGCCGAGATCATCGACGTCCCGCTGTACGGACACATCGGCGAGTTCCAGATGCAGCGCGAGGACCCTTCGGCCTACGAGCTGTTCCGCATCTCGCAGGCCGGCGACATGATCGCCCACCCGTACCACAACAGCGGTGGTGGGATCCTCGATGCCGACGGCCGGCTGCTGCCGGTGGTTGCCGACGCCAAGGCGCGGGGTGTGCTGTTCGACATCGCCTTCGGCAGCTACAACTTCAGCTGGGACGTGGCCGAGAAGGCGATGGCACAGGGGCTGCCGCCGGACATCATCAGCTCTGACCTGCAGCAGTTCAACGCCATCGGGCCGGCCTATTCGCTCTCGCACGTGATGAGCGTGCTGCTGCGTCTGGGCCTGACGCTGCCGCAGGTGGTGGAGGCGGTCACCTGGGCGCCGGCAAAGGCGCTGCGCATCGACGACCGCGCCGGCAGCCTGAAGACCGGCATGCCCGCGGACATCACGGTGTCGCGCCTCGAGGCAGGACGCTTCGAGTTCGCCGATACCAGCGGTGTCATGCGCGACGCCAGCGAGCGCTTCGTCCCGGTACGGGTCTTCAAGCGGGGGCGCCCGCATCCGATCGACCTCGCACGCTGCCAGGACGAGAAGAACTGGCTCCTGCAGATCGCTGAAGACCATGTGCCGGCGGCTGCCCAGGCGCTTGACGCCCGCCAGAAGGGCTTCCTGCGCAGCCTGCGCCGCGCGCTCGAACGCACCCACTGGGTGTACGACCTCGATCACCTCGACCTGCGCAAGGCGCACGAGCTGCGCGCGGTGTTCGACGGCGTGCGCGCCCAGCACGACCTGCCGCTGCGCGAGGCGCTGCTGACCGTCTACGCCCCGTTCCTGGACAACCCGTTCACGATGCAGATCGGACTCTTCCTGCTGCACCTCGAACGCCCGTTCCTGCTCGAACGGCTCGACGCAGTGACCGGCAACGAGGCCGTAGCGGCATGAGCACCGATGCCACCTGGCGGACGGTCGACGCGGTCGACCCGGCCACGAGTTCGTTCCCTGCACTCGTCAGGCTGGGCGATGAGCGGGTGATCATTCTCAGGACGCCCAAGGGCTACCGCGGCGTCGAGCCGCGCTGCCCCCACCTGCAGGCAGCGCTGACGACCGCGGTGCAGATGTCCAACGGCAGCATGCTGCGCTGCACCCGGCACAACTTCATCTTCAGGCTGAGTGACGGCAAGGGTGTCAACTGCGTCGGCCTCAGGCTGAAGGTCTACGAGGTGCGGGAAAGCGAAGACGGGCGGCTCGAGGTGCAGATATAGCGGCCTGACGGCGGGGCCCTTTGCCTCAGCCTTTGTCCTGCGTGCGCAGGTCTGCGATGCACAGCATCCTGGCCGGCTTCGCGCCCGGGTTCTTCCACGCGATCGGGGCCTCCTGCTTCATGTGAATCGAGTCGCCCTTGGCGAGGACCTCGACGGTGCCGTCCGGGAACGCGAGCTCGAGCCGGCCGGAAAGCAGCAGGGCGAACAGCGGCAGCGCCCGTGGCCGCTGCGCATCGGGCAAGGTGGTACCGGCATCGAGCCCGATGGCCCAGGCGCCCATGCGCGGCGCAGTCAGCAGGCCCGTGAGCTCGTGCACGCCCCGGGTGCGGCGAGCCAGCTTGCCGTGCACCTGGCGCACCGAGTTGCTCTCTGCCAGCGAATCGGCGACCAGCCGGTCGACGGATTCGCCGAGCGCATCGGCGATGGCAACGATGGTCAGCAGCCCCGGACTGGAGGCCCCCGACTCGATGCTCTGCAGTGTCGCGACGCTGACCGCGGCCTCGCCGGCGAGGCGCTTCAGCGACCAGCTGCGCGCCTCGCGCAGCGTGCGGATGCGCGATCCCAGCGCGCGCAGTTGCGCATCCCCGAAGGATGGGCTTGATCGATCCATGGCGCTCCCGAAGCACGGCCGCAGCTCAGAGCACAGGCTTGATGGCGATGCAATACATGTCAAAGGCAGGTAAGACGGTCTGGCAACTGAATGGACCGGCGCACAGCATACTCAAGATCGCCAGTACGACGGGCAACGCGACGGGCAACGCGACCGGCATCACATGGTGCGCCAGCCGACGCAGGCGGCGTTGGACCCCAACCTGGGCCCTGCGTGGTCTGCCGCACAGTGAAGGCACGGCCCGCGCGATAGCCTGACACGATGACGCGATCAAGCCCGGAAGTGCTCGAATGAACCATGATCCGCTCCAAGTTGCTGCGATGGAAGCTGTGGGCAAAGTGCAGCGCACGGCCGGCGACGCCACCGGCGTGCTGGAGCACGCGAACAGGACGCCTTGAGCCAGGCGCCGCCAGACCGCGGTGACGCTGCGCCGCACATCGCACCCGTGAACGCTTTGCAGGCAGAAGCGGAGGCAGCCATGGCCAGCGCAGAACTTGCCGATGCGCTGTCGCCCGAGCCCCAGCGTATGCACCTGCACATGCCGGTCACTGTGCGCGGCGCGTCGCTGGCCGTGTTGGCGGTGCTGGCGTCGCTGTTTGCGTTGCAGGCCGCCAGTGCCGTGTTCATTCCGCTCTGCCTGGGCCTGGCCGTGAGCTATGCGCTCAGCCCGCTGGTGGATCGCCTGCAGCGATTGCGCTGCCCGCGCGCAATCGGGGCGGCCTTGCTGCTGGGCAGCCTCACCCTGGCGACGGGCTGGACCGCCTACAGCCTGGCCGACGACGCCAACGCGCTCATCGAGTCCCTGCCGATGGCGGCGCAGAAGTTGCGCGAGGTGGCGCAGGCGCAGCGAGGCGCAAGTGGCTCCACCATCGACAAGGTGCAGAAGGCCGCGGCACAACTCGAACAGGCTGCGCAGGAGGGCTCTGCCGCACCGCCGGCGACGCCGCGTGGCGTGACGCGGGTCAGCGTCGAGCCCAGCCGGTTCGACATCAAGGACTACCTCTGGACCGGCACCGTGGGCCTGATGTCGTCCCTTGCTCAGGCGGTCGTGGTGGTCTTCATAGCGTTCTTCCTGATGTCCTCGGGCAACAGCTTTCGGCGCAAGATGGTGAAGATCGCGGGGCCGACCTTCGCGCAAAAGCGCATCACGGTGCAGATGCTCGACGAGATCGCCGGGCAGATCCACCGCTATCTGCTGGTACTGCTGTTCGCCAGCCTGGTCGTCGGCGTCGTGACCTGGCTGAGCTTGCTGGCCATCGGGCTGGACCATGCGGCGGTGTGGGGCGTCGTGGCTTTCGTAAGCAACTTCATTCCCTATCTCGGCGCCCTGGCCTTCATGGGTGCCTCGTCGCTCGTCGCATTTGTCCAGTTCGGCAGCGTGGACATGGCGCTGCTGGTGGCCGGCGTGTCGATACTGATTCGCACACTTGCGGGCAATCTGCTGACCCCGTGGCTGACCAGCCGGGCCAGCCGCCTGAGCACCGTGACGGTGTTCGTCGGCCTGCTCGGCTTTGGTTGGCTATGGGGGGTATGGGGTCTGCTGCTCGGCGTGCCGATCCTGACGACCGTGAAAGCCGTCTGCGACCGCGTCGATGAGCTGAAGCCGATCGGTGAGCTTCTGAGCGCTTGACCGGCCGGGGCATGAGAGATCGCCGGGCCGCCCCAAAGTTCGTCATCGCCCTCGGCGGGCCCGGCGCAACATCCCGCCTGCTCTGAACAGCGGCAGCCGCGCTGTGCTGCGCGATCGCCTCGAGCGGTTGTCAGTAGCGCGAGTCGGTCAAGCTCGAGCGGCAAAGCGAGCCGCTGCAGAGCACGCCGGATCAACCGCGCCTGCGGCTGCTCAGCGTGGGCGACAGCACCGGCG